>Ga0209456_10000732_pt1 | contig 17130 bp, 16 predicted proteins | sample COG_11_FD_184755 | JGI IMG/M metagenome (GOLD analysis project Ga0209456, IMG submission 184755) | Pelagic marine sediment microbial communities from the LTER site Helgoland, North Sea, for post-phytoplankton bloom and carbon turnover... | ecosystem: Environmental > Aquatic > Marine > Neritic...
GGGCAACGGGTCGTTCAAGCTCGCACGTCCCGCGTCTCGTTCCCCGTGCCACTCGAAGTTCGCCACCCCCATTCCGAACGCCGACAACGCGCCAGCATACGGGTGGAGCACCAGGCTTCGAATCCCGAGCCGGCGCGCGATGAGGCAGGCGTACTGTCCGCCTGCGCCACCGAATACGACCATGCCGTGCGTGCGCACATCATGACCACGACCGACCGAAACCTTTTGAATCGCTGCCGCCATGTTCTCCACGGCCACGCGCAGGAAGCCATGGGCAATCTCCGTGGGGGATCGTTCCAGGCCCAACGCTTGCAGAGAGGCAGCGATCTCAGTGAGCTTCTTCCGCGGCTTCTCCTCGTCGAGCTCAAAAGGAAATCGGTCCGCTGCGATGCGTCCCAGATGAAGGGAGACGTCCGTCAGCGTGAGCTCGCGCCCGCCGGGCTTCCCGTAGCAAAGCGGTCCCGGCTCGGCGCCCGCGCTCTGTGGGCCGACGGTCATGCGTCTTCCTTCGAGCTTGCAGATCGACCCGCCTCCGGCCGCAACGGTGTGGAGCTCTATCATCGGCGCACGTATCCGAATACCGCCGATCTGGCTTTCGAACACCCTCGACACCTTGCCGGCGTAGCGGGACACGTCGGTGGAGGTTCCACCCATGTCGAAGCCGATCACTTCCGAGAGACCGAGCTCTTCGGCGACCGCGCCGGTCGCCACGACGCCCGCGGCAGGACCGGACAGCACCGCGTTGCGTCCGATGAAGCCGGGTGCGTCGACCAGTCCTCCGTTGCTTTGCATCATTCGAAGACGTCCAGCGCCTAGCTCTCGTTCGAGCTCCGTCAGGTAGCGCGTCAGCAGCGGCGTGAGGTACGCATTGGCGACCGTGGTGTCGGTACGGCCGAGTAGCCCGAGCTCGTTCGAAATTTCACTCGAGACCGATACGTGCGCGAACCCGACTTCCTCTGCCAGCGCCTCGATTCGATGCTCGAGCGTGCCGTCGCGGTAGGCGTGGATCAATGCAATGGCCACCGATTCGGCACCGCGGTTTCGCGCCATCTGGAGCGCGTTGCGGAGTACCTCCGAATCAAGGGCGTGAAGGAGCGAACCGTCGGCCGCCATCCGGGCGCCCACCTCGATCACCGCCTCGGGGAGCGGCTCGGGTTTGTCGATTTCGAGTGCGAACAGCTCGGGCCGCGTCTGGTCACCAATTCGAATCAAGTCCCCAAGGCCTTCGTCCGCCACGAGAACGCACCGGCATCCGCCCCGCTCGAGGAGTGCATTGGTGGCCAAGGTGGTCCCCATCCGGACCTCGCTGGGGGGGATCGGATCGTCCGCCCCGAGCCCCAGAAGCGTCCGGATGCCTTCGAGTGGTGCCTGATCGGATGAGAGCACCTTGGTAACCCGGAGGGCTCCCGTGTCCCGGTCGCGGTGGATGCAATCCGTGAACGTCCCGCCACGGTCGATCCAGAACTGGTGCCGGGGAGCTGTTTGTGGCATCGAGATTGGCATCGAAGCACGGCCGCAGATGGGGTCAAGAGATCCGGCACGATCTAAGCCCGGGCGTGCAGAACTCGCCCGAATAGCTTACAAGAACCTCACAAATGACTCTTCTGACCCCGGCCGGGCGCAATTTTCTGGTTTTCAAATGAGATTCCTGGACTTATACAGGCCAGCGAGTCAAGGAACCTGAGGACGATGGACACGGAAGAATTCACTGTCTCCTCCGTGATACCCGCGAGCCCAAACCGTATTTATTCCGCGTGGATGGACGAGCGCCATCACTCCGCGTTCACGGGCGCGCGGGCTACGGTGGACCCCTGGGTAGGCGGTCGAGTCGTCTCCGATGATGGTTTCATCGATGCAACCCATGTCTATCTGGTGACGGGCAGCCGGATCGCGATGACCTGGCGAACTCGGGACTTTCCCAAGGGCGCCAATGACTCACAGGTAGATATCACATTCGAGCCGGTGGCCGGCGGGACCAAGGTCGAGGTCACCCATACCAAGATCCCTCCAGGCCTCGGAAAAGCCTGCGAGAAGCTCTGGAAAAAGCTCTACCTCGACGCGATGACCAAGTACTTCGGTGAGCCGGAGGCCATGCGGGCTGCCTATAAGGCCGCAAAGAAGGCAGGGCATCTGCCGCTGTCAGGCATCAAGGCGAGCCGGCCGGCGCCAAGGCGTCCCTTCGTTTCGCCGCAGCAGCTTCCAGTCGAGGAGGTTGACGAGGAAGAGGAAGAGGAGAAACCAAAGAAGACTCGCAAGCGGGTCGAGGCGAAGACGATCGACCTCCGCGAGCTCGCGCTGGCACAGGCTGAGGCGCGCAAAGAAGCGGCTCGCAGGAAAGCCGAAGTCAAAAAGAAGGCCGAGGCGGCGCGCCGGCAGGCGGAGGCCGAGCGAAAGAAGGCCGAAGCCAAGCGGAAGGCCGAGCTGCTCCGCGTGAAGAAGGCGGAAGCCAAGCGCCTGGCCGAAGAGAAGAAGAAGGCAGCAGCAGAAAAGAAGGCTGCCGCGAAGAAGAAGGCCGACGAGGTGAAGCGGAAGAAAGCTGCCGCGAAGAAGAAGGCCGACGAGGTGAAGCGGAAGAAAGCTGCGGCGAAGAAGAAAGCTGTGGCGAAGAAGAAGGCTGCGGCGAAGAAGAAGGCTGCGGCGAAGAAGAAGGCTGCGGCGAAGAAGAAGGCTGCGGCGAAGAAGAAGGCTGCCGCGAAGAAGCGCGGCGCTCCCAAGAGACGGGGCGCAACCGCGAAGAAGCGCGGCGCTCCCAAGAGACGGGGCGCAACCACGAAGAAGCGGGGCGCCCCGAAACGACGGGGCACGGCAGCCAAGAAGAAGCGGGGCGCAGCTCCGAAGAAGCGTTCCAAGGCGACTAAGAAACGCGTAGCTCCGAAGAAACGGGGCGCTGCCGCGAAGAAGCGCAGCAAGGTGACGAAGAAGCGGAGCACGGCCGCAACGAAGCGCGCCAAGGCTCCGGCCAAGAAGGCCAAGCGCCGTTCATCGAGACGTTAGTCGAGCGGCGATTCGCTCTGGCGGCGCAGACCGTCGAAAAGTGAGTCGAGCGCGCGATGCTCTTCTGCGCTTTCGATGATGCTGAGCTCTTCGAGCTCGCCATCGGGCGGGCCCGCGGCGAGCCAGACCCGCATGCCATCGAGCGCGGGCAACAAACCCAAGCTCCGCCCCGGCAACGCGAGCGCTGCGGTCGATACCCCGGCTTCGGCCAACGCTTCTGCGATCAGTCTGCAGGCGCTTTCGGCGACCCCGACGTCGAACGCCGTACTCGGTCCCAGGCCGAAGAGCAGCAGCCCCTCCGACTTGAGCTTCGGCGGCGCGGTGACGAGAGCCTTTTCACCGAAGTGCCCGTCGATATAGCCGGCCATGAGCTTCCTCGACAACGCGCCGCACAGACGCCAATCGATGAGCCCAGCGGCGCCGCACAGCGGGCGTTCGTCCGAGAAGAAAGGCAAGACGATGATTTCGGTTTGGAGCTCGTCCAAGCTTCCTGTCCCCGCGGAAACGAAGTCGTACGCGATCACGGCTTTCCTAGCTCGGTAGCGATGCGATCCAAGACTCCGTTGACGAAAGAGCCGCTGCCTTCCGAGCCGAATCGCTTGGCCAGCTCGACGGCTTCGTTGAGCGTGACTCGTTTGGGAATGTCGCCCATCTCGCGAAGCTCGACGATTGCGACACGCAGCACGTTGCGATCGACGATCGGCATTCGTTCGAGGCGCCAGTGGTGGCTCGCGGAGCGAATGAGATCGTTGACCTCTTCTTCGTGGTCGGAGTAGGCGCGCACGAGTTGATTCGCGAAGTCCGCCCCTTCGGAGGGCTCGTCGTCACCCATGAGGTGGCCCCAGTACGACTTGATCGCCTGAGCTCCACTCACGCTCGACACATCCATGAAGTACAGGATGCGCAACGCGGCTTCACGACCCTTTCGTCGTGATCCCATCGTCCGCAAGCTTCCTGTCGAACACCGCCATCTCGATCGCCGTCAACGCGGCGTCCCGACCTTTGTTGCCGTGCGCTCCACCAGCGCGATCGAACGCTTGGGTCTCGTCGTCCGTGGTGAGTACCCCAAAGACGACCGGAACGCCGGTGTCCAGGGTGACCCGCCCGAGGCCCAGCGCGGTGCCCTCCGAGACATAGTCGAAATGCGGTGTGCCTCCACGAATGACCGCGCCGAGCGCGACGACGGCGTCGAAGCGCTTGCTCTGCGCGAGCCGTTGCGCAGCGTACGGCAGCTCCCAAGCGCCAGGTACTTCGACGACGTAGATCGAGTCGTCGGACACGCCGTAATCAGAGAAGCATGCTTTGGCGCCGTCGAGGAGCTTGCTCACCACCGCGTGGTTGAAGCGAGACCATACAATGGCAAACCGCGCGTCCTCAGGCGCTTCAATCGTGACGAGCGGCGGGTTGAGATCGTCGCTCACTTTGCGGCCTGCGGCTGCTGCGGTGCGGTGCGTGTAAGCTCGCCACCCGGCGAAACCAGGAGCTGTTCGACCACATTGAGGCCGTAGGCGTCGACGCTCGGAATCCGCCGCGGCCGGTTGGTGAGCACACGCAGCTGTTCGAGCCCCATGTCGGAGAGCACCTGAGCCCCAAAGCCATACTCACGCAGCACGATGCCTGGCTCTTCAGGTGGGCGGCTTATAGGCTCGTCCAGGTAGAAAGCGAGATCGGTTTCCGGATCGGCGTGTCCGGGCAGGAACAGGATGACGCCGTTCCCCTCGCGCTCGATGGCGGCGACGCAGTCGGCGATATGCACACGGTCGCCCATGCGTACCTGAAACGCATCACCAAGCACGCTGCCGCGGTGCACGCGCACGAGTGTGGGTGCCGAGGTGACCTCACCCAAGCTCAACGCCATGAACTGTTGCTCGCTTCCGACTTGGACCTGGTAGACCGAAGCGGTCCAGGTTTGCCCCGTTGCCATCTCGACTGGCGTCTGCCGAATCCGCGTGACCAGGCGCTCGCGTGCCAGCCGGTACTGAATCAGGTCTGCGATCGTGAGCAGTGGCAGCCCGTGCTCCTCGGCGAAGGCGACCAGGTCCGGATAGCGCGCCATCGTGCCGTCGTCTTTCATGATCTCGCAGATGACGCTCGCCGGCCTCAAGCCAGCAAGCCGCGAAAGATCGACGGAGCCCTCGGTGTGGCCCGTGCGCTGCAGCACACCCCCGGCGACCGCCTTGAGCGGGAATACGTGACCGGGGCTCACCAAGTCCGCGGGCCCCGCGCCATCCGCGACCGCGGTCAGGATCGTGTGCGCGCGGTCGGCAGCGCTGATGCCGGTCGTGACCCCCTTGCGGGCCTCGATCGAAATCGTGAACGCCGTAGAACGAGACGAGCGGTTGTCGTCGACCATCATCGGCAGGTCGAGTTGACGAATACGGTCCTCGGTCAGGCTGAGACAAATCAGCCCTCGCGCATGCCGTGCCATGAAGTTGATCGTTTCAGGGGTCGCCTTTTCGGCGGCCATGCACACGTCGCCTTCGTTTTCGCGGTCCTCGTCGTCGACCAGAATGACCAGCTTCCCCTGACGGATGTCATCCAAGGCCGCGACGACCCGCTCGATCGCGCTCGCCATATCGTCGCCACCATGACGCGAAAGTGCCCGCCATTCCAGCGGACTACCGCAATTCCTCAGCCCTCGGCGGCGTCCACGCCGGGCTTGCCCATCAGGCTCGCGACGTACTTGGCGAGAATATCGACCTCGAGGTTGACCCGGGTCGCGCTCGACATGTCTCCGAAGGTGGTTTCGTCCAGGGTGTAGGGCACCAACATCACGTCAAAACGAGTGCCTGCGACGGTGTTCACGGTCAGACTGACGCCGTTGACGGTAATCGAACCCTTCGGCGCCAGGAAAGGGGCGAGCCTCTCGGGGACCTCGAAGCTCGCGCGCACGTAGTCTCCCGACGGGGCCCGTTCGACTAGCGTACCGACGCCATCCACATGACCGGTGACCAAGTGGCCACCTAAACGGTCGCCGAGCGCGAGCGCCCGCTCGAGGTGAACTCGGTCGCCGACGCGTAAATCGCCGAGGTTGGTCTTGTCTAGCGTTTCGATCGATGCATCTGCGTCGAAGTGTCCTTCCGCGAACGACTTCACCGTGAGACACGTTCCGTTCACCGCGATCGATTCGCCGAGCTCGTACGGATGAAGGGCACAGTGGATGCGGATCGACAGCCCGTCGCCGCGTCGTTCGAGATCAGCGACGGTGCCGACCTGCTCTATCAATCCAGTGAACATCTATTGCATCCTCTCGAAATCGCCAGAGACCAACCAGTCCGACCCAAAACTCTGGACTCGTGTACGGACCAAGCGCCACGCGCGCTCGATCGATTCGACCCCCGTGCCGGCCGCAAAGGAAATCGCGTCCGCGTCGCCGAGGATGCGTGGCGCGATGAAGATCGCGGCACGGTCGGCGAGACCGAGATCCAAGAACGCGCCGTGAACACGTGAGCCGCCTTCGACCAGTAGTCGTACGACATCCCGCTCACCCAATGCGCCCAGCACCTCTTTCAGGTCGACGCCCCGGGCGTGTCGCGAAACGGGGATCAACTCGACGGCCGGGCCGCTCAGAGCCTCGCGGCGGGAGGGGTCCGCGTCGTGCGCATGGAAGAGCAGGGTCCCGGCACTAGACGCCGGAGCCTGTGCGAGGACGGTCGCGGCGGCTGGGGTTCGCAGGTCGGCGTCGAGCACGACCCGAATCGGATCTTGTCCTGCGACATGGCGCACCGTGAGCGCGGGGTCGTCGGCGAGGACGGTCCCCACTCCCACCAGAATTGCGTCGCTTTGCTCACGCATCCGGTGGGTCTCGGTTCGAGCCTCCTCGCCGGTGATCCATTTCGAGTCGCCTGTGCGAGTGGCGATCTTTCCATCCAGCGTCACGGCCGCCTTCAGCGTGACGAAGGGAAGCCCGGTCCTGATGTGCTTTGCAAAGTCAGCGACGAGCGCAGTGCATTCTTGTTCCATGAGTCCGACCTCGACCTCGACGCCCGCGCTGCGCAAGCGATCGATGGCCCCCGCGACGTGTGGCGCTGGGTCGCGGCACCCGATCAGCACGCGCGCAATGCCGGCTTCGAGGATTGCCTCGGTGCACGGACCGGTGCGGCCCTGGTGGTTGCAGGGCTCCAAGGTCACGAAGAGCGTCGCGCCCTCAGCCGAGGCGCCGGCGTTTTCGATGGCATCGACCTCGGCGTGCGCCTCACCAGCCCGCTCGTGATGCCCTACGGAGAGGAGCTTCCCATCGCGAACGATGGCGGCACCGACGCGCGGGTTCGGGCTTGGACGGCCGCGCTTGGCCTCCTCGACCGCCTGTTCCATCACCTCGCGCTCGAAGTCCGACCACATGTCAGTCCTTGAGCTTAGTGAGCTCGTCGAGGAACTCCCCGATGTCTTGAAAATCCCGGTAGACGCTAGCGAAACGAACGTAAGCGACCGGATCCAGGCCCCGGAGCTCGTGCAGGACATGCTCTCCTAGCCGCACCGAAGGAACCTCCTGCTCTCCAGTGTCCACGAGCCAGCGCTCGACCTGGTGTAGGAAACGCTCGAGCGCCTCGGCCGAAACCGGGCGCTTCACGCAGGCTCGCCGGAGGCCAGCAAGCAGCTTGGCGCGGTCGTAGGGCTGACGCCGACCGTCATTTTTCACGATGAGCGGCAGCGTCTGTTCCACCCGTTCGTACGTCGTGTAGCGCCGTCCGCAGTGCTCACATTCGCGCCGGCGTCGCGTGACTTCTCCTGCCTGTGAAAGGCGCGAGTCGATCACGCGGTTTTCCAGCGTTCCACAGTAGGGGCAGCGCATATCCGGGCACAAGCTAGCGCCCGCACCGAGCCAGGGCAACGTAGCGTGCGGTGGTCACGCGCGAATGAGGCGGACGAGCGATTCCAAGTGGGCGGTGTGGGGAAACATGTCGAATCCGATGAGGCGGTCGATGCGGTAGCCTTTCGCGGTGGCGAGGCGGAGGTCGCGGGCGAGCGTTGCGGTGTCGCACGAGACATAGACCACGCGTTTAGGACCGGGCAGCACATCGCTGTGCTCGAAGAATGCTCTCGCGCCTTGCCTCGGGGGATCGAGGACGAGCACGTCGTACCGCCCCTTGGGCGGATGGTTGGCATCGCCGACCGCGACACGCGCATGCAGTCCCCTGCGCTTCAAGTTCCCCTGGCACGCCTCGACTGCCCGTGGGTCCTGCTCAACGGCAACTAGGGTCTTGGCCTCCGCGGCGAGCCCGACCGTGAAGTTGCCGATGCCCGAATGGAGCTCGAGGACCCGCAATCCGTCCGCGTTGGCGAGCTCGACGACGGCTTCAACGAGTCTGGCGTTGATCGCATCGTTGGCTTGCGAAAACGCTCCTGCCGGACCTTCGAGCGCGACGCCCTCTCCCATCGGAATCACGACGTGGGTTTCGCCCCAGATCGCCGGACCCCCGGTGTCGTTGGTTCGGAGCGTCACCCCGGCGATCACGGGTCGCCCGGAAAGTCCATCACAGGCTTCAAAGAGGTCGGGCGTCTGGTCAGCGCGGGCGTGGAGGTCCACCACGACGCGGTCCGCTCCAGTGAGCTGAAGCTGAATCTCACCATCGCCCCGAAGCGAGGAAGCGAGACACTCGCGCACCGCACTCCAAGCCTCGCGCAACGGTTCCACCAGCACGATGCACTCGCCGATGTCGGCGACGTGCTTCGAATGGAGCTGCCGGTAACCGATCGTGCCTCGATGCCAGGCGAGCCGCGCGCGGCGCCGGTACGCAAGTGTTGCCGTGGACGCGACCCATTCGATCTCTGTGTCATTGGCGCCCGGTAGACCTCGGCACGCATCTCGAAGGAAGCTCCGTTTGATGTCCCGCTGGAGCTCGGGGCTGGCGATCATCAGCGGGCACCCGCCGCAGCGCAGCGCGTCGGCACAAGGTGGCGCCTGGCGCTCGGGAGCCGCGCGCAACACGCGTGTGAGGTGACCCCGAGCGGCGCCCCGCTTGGACGATGTCAGCGCTGTCTCGACGCGCTCACCGGGCAATGCTCCCGGCACCAACACGATGCCGTCCGGGGTCTCGACGACCGCGTCGCCCCCGCGGCCGACTGCACGAACGTCGCCCTCCACTAACGGTTTACTCGGCATTAGTACTGAAAATACTGGGTGGGCAATCCCTCTTCGAACAGGAATCGGAACTCGCCATCGAGTACGGCGCGGCGTTCGTCGGCATCTTTGTTGTCGACGAGCACGACGTTTGTGAAGACGGCGACGGTTTCTTCGGTCTCGTTGTGCATCCAGGGCACGTACAGCTCGTCGAAACGAATCGTGCCCGAAGCCGCGCCGTAGACGACCGGAATGCGAGCGATCCCTGGGCAGGTTGCGTTGAGATAAAGCGTCATCTCGACCGGCGCCGCCAGGCCTCCGAGGTCGATATCCGTGCCGAGCATGCTCTCCTTCACCATCCGCGGATCGCGAATGAAGACCGAGATGCCGTCGGTGTAGGATTGGAGGTCGCTGCCACGCTGCACGATGATGTCGATGATCTCGACAGAGGCGCTCGGCTGCATTGCGAAGAAGTCAGGGTTGAGCTCGAACGGCTCGCCGTTGAGGCCGCAGTCCGGCGCCCAGACTTGGCCGACAGCGTTGCCCTCCCCGGTGCCCTTCGCGCAGCCTGCTGCGAGCAGCAGGCACAGGCCGAATGCGCAGAGCTCATGCGATGAAGCCGCCACCAATCACCTCTTCACCACGGTATACCACTGCGGCCTGGCCAGGCGTAATCGCACGCTGAGGCTCGTCAAAGCACACCTCGAATCCGTCGCCCGTCGGCGTGACGTCTGCGAGCGCGCCGCGATGCCGATATCGGATGCGAACCTCGCCCTGGAACGCATCTGCCGGGCGGCCCGCGACCCAGTGTGCATCGGTCGCCGTGAGCTGCTGATCATAGAGCTCGGACTCGTCACCCACGACGACCTCGGCCGTATCGGGCACGATCCGAAGGACGTACCGCGTGCCGCCTCCACCGAGACCCAGCCCACGCCGCTGCCCGCGCGTGAAGTTGGCTACGCCCTCGTGATGGCCCAGCACAGTCCCGGCCGGATCGACGATGTTGCCGAAGGTCGTAGGACTTCCCTGGCGGTTGATGAAGTCGCCGACGCCGCCGTCTGGGACGAAACACAGCTCCTGGGACTCCGGCTTGTCCGCGTTGGGCACACCTAGACGCCGTCCGGCCGCGCGCACCTCGGACTTGGTCAGGTTTCCGAGCGGAAAGACCAGGGTTTCGAGTGTCGACTGGGGCAATCCAAATAGGAAGTAGCTTTGATCTTTGTCGTCGTCCCGGCCGCGTAGGAGGCGGAGTTGGCCATCGCCGGCGCGCTCGAGGCGAGCGTAGTGCCCGGTCGCGATGTGCGTCGCGTCGAAGCGGCGAGCCACGTCCGCCAAGTACGTGAGCTTCACCGTGCGGTTGCAGCTCACACAGGGGATCGGCGTGCGCCCTGCCTGGTACTCGGTGATGAATGGATCGACGACGTTCTTCCGAAACGCCTCTCGCTCATCGAGGACGTAGTGGGGGATGCCGAGGTGCTCACAGGTGCGGCGAGCGTCGTCGCGGTCTTCAGGAGCGCAGCACCGTCCCACCTGATGCTCGCCCTGTGCATCCCAGAGATGGAGCGTCACGCCTAGCAAGTCATGGCCGGCTTCGCGCAACAACGCTGCAGCGACGGAGGAGTCCACCCCACCGCTCATCGCTACCAGCACTCTCTTCGCTTCAGACATTGGAACCGGATACTGAACAAATCTACCGTGGGTCGTTACACTTAATGGAAAGAGTGATCTCCATCAAGAGGCACATTTTAAATCTTGTAATATCAGCAAGTTGCCATCAAAAACATCAAATCAAATCAAGTTTGTCGCCCGAGGGTTAAAATTGCTTGAGGTTTTAGGTGCCGCCTCGGGCGAGGACTTGCCGAAAGACCTGTGATGCCGTCTCGATATCCGGGGTCGTGGTCTCCATACCTAAACTGATTCGAACGGCGGAGCCAGCGCGCCACTGTTCATCCGGATACATCGCACGAATCACAGCGGAAGGCTCCTGGAGCCCCGACGAGCAGGCCGCCCCGGTCGAAAGGCAAAGCCCCTCCATGTCGAGTGCCGCGACCAGAAGCGGACCTTTCCAACTTCGGAAGCTCAGGTTGGACACGGTGCCCGTCCGGCGGCCGCCACCATTGCGGACGCCACCTAGCTGAACCAGCCTCGCTTCGATGCGGTCGCGAAGCTGGGTGACTCGGGGCTGGTGGGTGAGTCGGTCCTCGGTCAAACGGCATGCGGCCCCGAACCCCACCATGCTCAGCGTGTCCGGCGTTCCGGGGCGCCGTCCGCGCTCCTGGGAACCACCATCGAGTACGGGCTCGAGGTCCAGGCCGCGCCGCACCCAACAGGCGCCCGCTCCCGCGGGCCCGCCGATTTTTTGCGCGGCGATGGCCACCGCATCGGCTCCGAGAGCGCCGACATCGACTGGCAGCTTGCCGAGCGCTTGGGTCGCATCGATGAACAGGCACGCTCGGCGCTCTCGGCAAGCCTGCGCGTATTCGTGGACGGGAAATACCGTGCCCGTTTCGTGGTTCACCCACTGAATGGCGACGAGCGTATCGGGGCCCAGGTGAGGTGCCAGCTCATCGAGGCTCGGTGGTCGGCCTTCGACGACGCTGAGCGCGATGACCTCGCGCCCTTCAGTGCCTAGCCGCCGCACGCTTTCGGCGACGGCTGGGTGCTCGACCTCGGTGGTGACGACCCGAGCCCGCCCGGTGGCAAGCCCTCGGATTCCGAGATTGCAGGCCTCGGTGCCTCCACCGGTCAGGACCAGGTCCGCCGCAGCGGCCCCGATCGATCGCGCAACATCTTCGCGGGCCGCCTCGAGCAGTTGCCGCGAGGTGCGTCCCGCGGCGTGTGTGCTCGACGGATTGGCCCAGGCCACCGGCGCTGCGGCTTCCATGGCACGCCAGACCGAATCGGGCGCGGGCGCCGCCGCGTGGTGGTCGAGATAGATCACGCCGACGGTGTCTCGGGGCGCTCAGGGACCCGCCCCACCCGAAGCTCGACGAGGGTCCCAGATAGCTGCCGCTCAGCGACCTCCCCGGCAGGCGGGCTTGAAATCTCGATGCCTCCACCAAGCGCTTCGGTGACCCGCCTTGCGAAAGCCAGGCCCAGCCCGACGCCACCGTGGTCCCGGGTGACCGAGCCGTCCACTTGATAGAAGGGCTCCATGATGCGTGCGATGTGCTCGGGACGAACGCCGGGGCCACTGTCCGAAACCGCGAAGAGCAAGTGGTCCTCGCCCTCGGGGCGGACCTCGACTGCAACCTCGCCGCCGGTTGGCGTGAACTTCGACGCGTTGTCGAGCACGTGCACCATGGTTTGAAGGAGCTTGTCGGGATCGCCCTGCGCAGGCATCGGGTCTTCCGGAACACGCTCGACGAGGATCACATCGCGCTCGTCGAGCTTCGGACGAATCTGATCGAGTGCTTTCAACGCCACCTCCCGAAAGTCGTACGGGCGGGTGTAGTAGTGCATGCGCCCGGTTTCGAGGGAGCTGACGTCGAGCAGCGTATCGACGACCGAACGAAGCCGCTGTGTCGACGTCTCGATCGAGCCCAGGCACTTGCGCTGCAGGTCGGTCAATGGACCAAGCTCTTCATTGAGAAGGAGGCGCAGGTAGCCGACCACCGGCGTCATCGGGGTGGCGAGCTCGTGACTCACGTTCTGAAGAAACTCGCGACGAAGTCGCGCGATGTCCTCGAGCCGCTTGTTGGTCTCGGAGAGCTCGACGATCTTCTTCTCGAGCCGCTCGACGATTTTTTGCGTCCGCTCGCGCAGAAGCCGATCACTGCCGTCGTCGGCCCACTCCCGATGCCCCCCGAGGAACTGGGCGATGGTCTCGGCGAAGTGCGCTGCGTCGATCGGCTTAGCGATGAAGCCGTCGCAGCCCACCGCAAGTGTAGAGTCCCGGTCCCCTTCGGCCGTAATCGCCACGATCGGGACGTCCTGGAGTGCTGGCATTCCGCGCAGGCGTAAGGTCACCTCATATCCGTCGAGGTCGGGAATGTTGATGTCCACCAGGACGAGATCCGGTAAGGTGTCCCGAGCCAGTTGGATGCCTTCGACACCCCCTTCCGCTTCGATCACGTCATGCCCGGCCGCGCCGAGCAGCTTCTGCACGAGGCGCCGATTGTTGGGGTCGTCCTCGATGTGCAGCACACGAGCCATTGGCGCGGGATCCTATCAGTGTCTCGCGCGGCAGGCACGCGGGGGTCTCGCGCGGCAGGCACGCGGGGGTCTCGCGCGGCAGGCACGCGGGGGTCTCGCGCGGCAGGCACGCGGGCTTGCCGGACGCGGGGACGGTGGCTAGGGATCGGGTATGGCAGGACGATTGGTTGAGCAGCTCGTCGACGCCGGACTCGTGACCGAGGCCCAGGCGCGCAGTAGCGACTCCAGTGATCGGCTGCTGCCCTCGGGGCAGGTCGTTCAGAATCTCGTCGCTGCGGGCCTCGACGAACGCGCCTTGGCGGGCTTCTTCGTCTCCCTCGGCTTCGGTCCGATGCTCCAATCGGCAGAGCTGGCTCGCGCTGACCGGAACCTGGTTGGTCGTTTGCGGGCGGTCGACGCGCATGATCTCTGTGCGATGCCACTGCGGCCGAGCCCCGCGGGTGCAATCGTCGCAATGGCTGATCCGACCGATGAAGGTGCCGTGGCCAAGCTCAGCGTGGCGCTTGGTGGAAGCATCTTGCCAACCGCGGCGAAGCTCTCCGATCTGCTTGCGTCGATCGATCAGGCCTATCCACCGGAACGCCCCCCCGTCGTCACGGACCCGGTGGCCGTGCCTCGTTTTCGAACGCCGAGCGATGTCGTGCCGCTCGTTCAGGAAAAGGCGAATGTCGGTACGGATGAGACGCTCTCGGCGTTTGACCCTTCGCTCTCCGAGCTTGCATCGAGCGCAAGCCCTGCCTGGGATCGCGCCTGGAATCGATCGACCACCGAACGCGAAGTCTCGCTGACGCCGAAGTCGAGCCACATCCCATTGCCGATTGTCTCGCGTCCACCCACCGCACCGTCGCCCTCATCGGTTCGCCCTGCCACGGTGCAGCCCCCGAAGGTGTCCGACTCGGCCATCGACGCTCATCTCGCCGAGATCGGACGCGTTACTTCGCGTGACGACGTGGTGCGCGTCGCATGTCACGCGTGCCTGGCGACGGCTCGCGGCGCCGCATTCCTCGCGCTTCGCAAGGGCGTGTTCCGTGGCTGGGACGGTGCCGGGGAAGAGGTGACGAGCGCGGGCATTCGAAGCTTGTGGGTGCCGGCGAGCAATCCTTCGATCCTCAATGAGGTTCTCCACAGCGGGCACACTTTCCAGGGAGCCTATGGACAGACAGCCGCGGACCACCTCTTTCGGGCGACCTTTGGAAGCCAGGGCCGGGAGGTCGTCATCGTTCCAGTGATGATCGGCTCGAGAATGGTGGGCGTGTTGTGCGCCAACGATCCGACGACGGATTCGAGCCCTGTGGAGCGGGTCGCCGAGGCCGTCGGCCAAGCCTTCGAGCGGCTCATCGTTGCCCAGAAAACGGGGAATTAATTGACGAAAACCGCCTGGAGGTCGGGGCCGGCCTCCTTGGCAAGCCGAAGGAGCTGGCGGCGTTCCCGGAGGACGGATGAGGCGTAGCCGTTCTGTTTGTCGCAGCGGCCGGAATTGTACCAGGCGAGGCCTTTCTCGACATCGCCCCCGCAGCGCGTCACCGCCCACTCGTACAGCCCCAGGCCGGCCTCGAGGACCTCTCGCTGACACGCTCCCGGACGCCGGCTGCACTTTGCGCGGTACCGTTCGTTGTAGACGAAGGGCACGGTCTTGCCACGGTATTTCGGGTTGAGTTGAACGACACCTCGGGCGCCCACTGGACTCACCGCCAGCGGGTTGAGGCCTGACTCGCGCAGAGCGATGCCCGCGGTGAGAAACGGGTCGACCCCTGCGCGGTTGCTTGCCTCGGTGATCAACCGCGACAGCGTCGCGATGCGTGCGCGGCAGCCACCCTCGCTGACACGGCAGTGCTGCACGTGGATCGGCGTACCCTCGCGGCTCTGGCGAACGATCAGCCTTGCATCGATCGCGCGTGCGAGAGCGAGCGAGGTCGGGTGATCACCAACGGCGCTCCGGTAGTCGATCCCTTCGGCGGCAGGCGCAGGCACAGCTTCACTGAACGAGGGACCCGCTTCGGAGCGCGAGTGCCAAGCACTGAAAAAAACAACGCCGATGACCAATAGTACGATTCGCATGCCCTACTCCCGATAATCATCAAGAGGCCGGGACGGTAGGGCATGCGCTTACCTTACGCCACCCGCAGGCGGCTCAGCCGTATCGTTTGAGCTACAGTTGCTCGGCCTCCGCCTCGGGGGCGGGATCCGGCTCCGCGGGCTTTTTCTCAGTGTCTTCGGGGGGTTCCGGCGCAGTTTCCGAGGTGGCTTCGACTTTCGGAGGTTCGCTGTCCGTGCTGTCCGTAGTGTCAGCTACCTCACTCGCGGCGACCGATTCTTCCTGGCTGCCCTCTTCGCCGCCCTCTTCGCGGCCTCCTCGTCGACGGCCACGACGGCGGCTTCGCCGACGCTTATTGCCGTCGGATTCGCCATTTTCATCGGCGCTCGTCGACGAGCTACTGCGTGCAGAGGATGTCGTGGTGGTGCGTGGGGCGCCGCCACCGAGCGAGTCGAGGAGCTCCACGTCGAGCACAGCCAACGGTAGAGAGGCGCGATGGATGCCGACGCCGACTTCCTCCATTGATGCTGCGAGCGCATCGCCATCGAAGAGCGCACAGGGTGCAGCGCCTTCGGCGTGCGCCTCGGAGACAGTACCGTTGCGCACCTGCCCAAGCGTCACCACCCAGCCCATGCGCGCATGATCGAAATGATGAAGCCCGCCTCGGAGCGCCACGACGGCGTCGTTGCTGATCGGCTGCTTGCCGCGATAGATCGTAATGGCCAATGGTGTAGCTTCCGGACCACGGCGGAGCGTGCCGGCCAGGCTGAAGTCGCCTGCATCGGCGCGAACCGCGCGAAGCGACTGGACGCCGACTGCGTTGAGCCATGTCGCGAGTAGCTCGAGCAAAGCGCCGTCGGGAAGGTCGATCAGGCGTTTGATGAATGCCCGGCGGACACTCTGCCGCTGCCGGTCTGCCGCACGCACGGCATCACGCTCAGCGTTGACCGCATCGCTCGGCAGACTCCACTCCATCAGTGAGACGAGGCCGTCCCCCTCCCGGAACCTCGGACGTCCGCCCGACGCACGCCGTTTGGCGTTATCCCCTCGAATGGCCGCAGCCAGGGTCGGCGCGAGAACTGCTGGCGTTCCGGCCAGCCGGCCGGTCTCGATCAGAGCTTCGGCAACCTGGGTGAGAGCCCTCGGTTCGCGGCTACGCCCTCGGAGGGTCGTTTCGACGGCGTCGGAAAGGTCGCGGCCAACAGGCTCACCGGCCTCTGCTGCACGGGTTGCAGGGACCTGGGGCTCCTTGCGCGACCTGCTGCGAGGGGCTGGTCGGCGCTCCGTCCGAGAGTCCGCGCGGGAATCCGGGCGGGAATCTGCGCTCGACGCACCCTCGGAGTCGCGGTCGCGACGCCGACGAGGACGGCGTTTGCGGGGCTTTCTGTCCTCCCGGGTGTCATCGCCGAGGTTGGCGAGAATCAAGTCGTCGTCGTCGTCCTCTTCCGGGAAAACATCAGAACCTGGGAGATCTTGCGTGGGAACGCTCGCCTCCTCCTCAGCTTCCGGGGCTGCCTCGGCGATTTCCTCGGAGGCGGCTGCCTCTTCCGGTGCAGAGGCCGGCTCGGATGCCTCGGTGGAGTCGCCTTCCGCTGGCGCGCTGTCCAGAACCTCCACCGCGCCCTCGGGGAATTCGCGAAGAGCGAAGACCCCGGGCTTGACCTTGGTGATCGGGGCGTCGCCGCGGTCCTTCTTGACCATCGTGGCGAGCCTCGAGCTCATCGTGGTTTCTGGGGTTTTACCTACGTGCGATAGGAGATTTCGTTCAATCGCGATTTCGGTGATTTTCTTGTAGTGGAGGGGCTTTCCGACTGAGCGGAGAACCTCCACGGCTGCTTCCGTGAATGTCATTATTGTTGTCGTTCCTGTTTTCCCGGCGGGCGAT
>Ga0209456_10000733_pt1 | contig 17101 bp, 17 predicted proteins | sample COG_11_FD_184755 | JGI IMG/M metagenome (GOLD analysis project Ga0209456, IMG submission 184755) | Pelagic marine sediment microbial communities from the LTER site Helgoland, North Sea, for post-phytoplankton bloom and carbon turnover... | ecosystem: Environmental > Aquatic > Marine > Neritic...
GAAGAAATAGAACATGTTTCACTTAGGCTGTCGAGGCGATTTCAGTTTGGGCTAAAGTCCTGATTTTGCGAGACTATTCGCTTGCCCGGTCCGGCACCGTAGCTCCCATGCGTCCAGGTGGGCACCTTCCAGGCTGCAGCCGCGGACACACCTTCCCCAGAAGGCGCTGGACTGCTCCCAGAGGCGCCCCTCTTGACCCCTCCAGTCCGCATCAAACCCCGCTGCCTCCGCTAGCCGCGAGGCTTCGGTCAGGGCACCCGCGATGTTGTCGTACACGATCGCAATCCGTCCGTTGGCGACTGCGTAGACGTCGATTGGACCTGTGCGAAGCGGCTTCAGCAAGGCGAGGGCCCGCTCGACTGCGACGGTTTCCTCTTCGAGCCAGGGCGCAAACTCTTCGAGCGCGCCGCTCCACGGTTTGGCGTACGCGGCGTCGGTGACTTCGACCAGCTTGGCGTAGGCAGGGCTCGCCGACCCGAATGGATCGCGCGGGACCGCGGTCGCGCGTGTCTGCATGGTGTTCGGATCGATGACGACGGCTTGCTTCTTGCCGCGTTGGCAGCCGAGCAACCCGAGCAGCAGGCAACCGAACACGATCGTGGAGGCAACTCGCATCAGGATGCTACTATACCCCGCGATGAGTGAACGGTTTCCGTTTTCGATCCCCAACGGCTGGTTTCAAATCGCGTACACCGACGAGCTTGGGCCGGCTGGGGTGTTGCCGCTTCACTACTTCGACCGAGATCTTGTGCTTTTTCGGACCGAGGCCGGCGAAGTCGCCTTACTCGATGCGTTCTGCCCGCACCTTGGGGCTCACCTCGGGTACGGCGGTGTGGTCGACGGTGATCGCATTCGCTGTCCTTTTCATGCATGGGAGTTTGATGGGCAAGGAGTTTGCCGGAACGTTCCCTACGCGAAGAAGGTCCCACCCAAGGCCAAGGTGGCGCCCTGGCATTGCGTCGAGCGGAATCAGATCATCTGGGCCTGGCATCATGGCGAGGGGGCCCCGCCCGCCTGGGAGATTCCGGAAGTTGCCGAAGTGCGGAGCGACGATTGGACCGCGCTCGAGCGCCACAGCTGGACGGTGCGGACACACAATCAGGAGATCGGGGAGAACGCCGTCGACCGGGCGCACTTCCGCTACGTGCATGGAACCGCCAACGTTCCTGAGTCGGAGCTGACGCTCGACGGCCACATCCGCCGCGCGGTTCAACACGTGCACATGAGCACCCCTCGCGGTGAGGTGAAGGGCCAGATCAGAGTCGAGGCACACGGCATGGGTTGCACGATCACGCGCTTCACTGGCATCTGTGAAACAGTCCTCCTGCTCTCACACACGCCCATCGACCGCAGCTCCGTCGACTCGCGCTTTTCGTTCACGCAGCGAAAGGCGGATCAAGGAAGTGGTGTCGCGGCCGGCGTGATCAAAGAGGTCGTGCGGCAAATGAATCAAGACATTCCCATCTGGGAGCACAAGACGTACTTGCCCAAGCCGATGCTGTGTGACGGAGATGGCCCGATCCCCGAGTATCGCAAATGGGCGAGCCAGTTCTACTGTTGAGCGGCGGGTACCGCGCCTTCGAGGAAGTTCAAGTATCGCGTGGCGATGAGGCCGACGAGGAGCATGTCGTTGTGGTCGATGCGCGCGACTTCGATGTACTCGTCCGCGTGAAACAGCCTTGCGAGCTCCTTGCCATGATGCACGTCGATGATGGAATCCGCGGCTCCGTGAGCGACGAGCAGCGGGCATGAGACGCGCTTCGCGAAATCACGGGTCATGAACCGATGCTCCAACATGCGGCCGACCGGCAACCAACGAAAATGTTCCTTTGCGAGGTCGACGATCGAGGTGAAGGTCGATTCGAGCACGACTGCGCCCGGGGTTACGGCGGCAGCCAGTTGCACCGCTACACCTCCGCCGAGGCTCCGGCCGTGAATCGCAACGCGGTTCGGCTCCGTGCCGAGCTCCTCGGTCACCCACTTCCACGCGGCGGCCGCATCTTTGTGCAGGCCGGCCTCGCTCGGGACGCCGGTGCTGCCGGGGTAGCCTCGGTAGTGAATGCCCACGAAGTCCCAGCCCTCACTCAGCAGCAGGTTCTGCAGCTCCATCTGCGCGAGAAGCGACGAAGCGTTGCCGTGGAAGTAGAGCACGACGCGCCGCGGGCCCGACCAGACCGCCGCCCGGTGCCAGCCGTAGAGCGTCTCTCCGTCTTCGGTCGGGATGCTCAGCTCGGTGGCGCCAACCCCTGATGCGACCTCGTTCAGCATCGAGACACCGACGCCCTGCGGCCCCGGGAAGATCATCTGCCGTTGATACTGTGAGAACAAACCCATCGTGACCCATGCTGTAGCGACCAAGGCAACCAGGCCCACGCTGATCCTGCTCACCACGGTCAGACCTCACCCGATATTGTGGGCATCGTGACGAAGCTTGAATTACCATGCGTGGCGATGACAGGAATCATGAAAGTTGTCGCTGTAGGGTTCATGTTGCTTTTGGCCGCCTGTGGTGGGTCGAAATCGACGACCGGGCCGACGGGCAAAGTGAGTGCCATCGAGGCCATGGGCATTACGCCACCCGATTCTCCGTGGGAGGAGATGAGCGTCGCGGACAAGGAGTTTTACATGATCGGCAAGGTGAATCCGATCATGAAGGAGCTCTTCGCTGCTCACGATGCCGAAGAGTTTGCTGAATTCGACTGCGTCGACTGCCACGGCGAGGAGATGCGCGAGATCGACTTCAAGATGCCCGCGCCTTCGATGTACATCGTCCCGCCCGAGGGCACGCCTGGGCACCGCGGGATGATGTCGACCTTTCCCGAGACCGTGAAGTTCATGGCGGAGACGATCACACCTGCGATGGGCAAGCTCCTCGGAGTCGAGAACTTCACCTGCGCCGGATGTCATCCGAGCGAGGCGCCCAAGAAGAAGAAGGCCGCCACGCCGAAGCGCAAGCCTTCGAAAACCAAGGGATAACGGGGCCACTGGCCATCTTTGACCGGCGTGGGAGCCCCTGCTAGCTTTCAGCCACTTTTTGTCCGAAAGGGAGTCCGATGACCTGGGTCATTACACGTCTGTGCCGCGATTGCGTCGACAAATCCTGCGTCGATGTTTGTCCCGTCGAGTGCATCTACGAGTACAAGGGCGACGATCGCGAGACGTTCCCCAACCAGCTCTACATTCAACCCGAAGAGTGCATCGATTGCGGCGCGTGCGAGCCGGAGTGTCCCTGGGAGGCGATCTACGAAGATGCGTCCGTCCCCGAGGTTCTCTCGGAAGACACCGCGCTCAACGCGAAGATGATGGACGACCAGGACTCGTTCGAGGTTCCCGTGAACGAGGGGACGGACCAGCCGACTCCCGAGCAGGTGGCCGAGAACAAGGCCAAGTGGAACCTCACCGCTTAATTAACCCTAGGCGATAGTGTGGGGGTGGTGGGGCGGGACAGACCACCGCCGGAGGCGTTCCTTCAAAAAGGGGACTGTCCCCTTTTTCTTTTGAGGAGGCGGTAGGCGGCGTAGGCGTAGGCTGCTGCTAGGGCAGCTAGGGCTAGATACGCGACGTTGAGGTAGAAGCCGGCTAGCTCGGGGGCGTTCCAGCCGAACTCCCGGACTAGGCGGTTCATGTCGCCGTCGCTTTCGCTGCCGATGGCCGATCCCCACGGCATTTGGCTGACGTCGGCTGATGCTGCCCGCCACAGGAGTAGCACCTGGGTGAAGCAGAGCGCCGCTGGGATCAGTGCGATCCATCGCCAGAAGTCCCATCGAAACCGGTCGGGAAGCGGGAAGTGGAAGGCGATCAGGAGGAAGGCGCCAAAGACGATCTCGCCGAGTGCGCCCGAGAGGATCTGCCACATCAGGGTGCGCCACGGCGGGACGAGGAAGGTGATTACGGCCCACGCCAGCAAGATCAGCGAGGCGCTGCTGAGCATGAACCAGTTCTTCTCGCGGTAGGTGTGGAACATCAGCCAGCCGAGTAGGCCAGCGACGAGTAACCCCATGAGCACCGACTGATCGTCGTACCAGAACGTGAAGAACGGCAACGGAATCGCGATTCGGCTGCTGAGCCATGACCCGGCCGCGTGGCCGACCTCGTGAAAAGGCATGCCCACGAGGGACGCCAACAGGCGGCCGAAGTTGCTCGAGCAGAACAGCCAGCTCAGCAGCATGACCAGCGGCACGGCGATGAGATTCTCGATCCCTTGGTCGTACTCGCTGCGGCTATGTGTGAGCCCTGGGCCTGTGAGGACCGGCGGCGAGTCGCTGACCGTCAGCGGCGCCAGGACCCGCGGCACCGGAAGCGAAGTGCGAAGCGCGCGCGCTAGCTCGAAGAACGCCCCGTCACCAAGCCACATGCCGCCACAGGCGCGGCACTGCCAGGAGCCGACGTCCGCACCGCCTTTGACGCGAAGCGGCTGCATCGCCGGGTCGATGCACTTCGGGCATCGCATGCCCACCTCTTGTCCAAGGGAGACGGGCACGACCTCGGTTGCCTTGGCCAGTGACCCACGGCCGACGAGCTCCCGGATCTCATGGCGGTCCAAGAAGAGCCCGCGACACTGCGTGCACAGCTCGACATTGACGCCCGGACTCGCCTCGTACCCCGACAAAGGCATCGAAACGCATGTTGGACATGGCCCCACACCCTCAATGTAATATAACCCCCCGCATGCGACGAACGTTGGCTGAAAACGGCGTCTTCTTGCTTCGGATCGCGGTGTCCTTGCTGATGCTGAGCCACGGCATTCCGAAGGCGCTCGAGTACGAGACGCTCGTTCAGAACTTTCCCGATCCACTGAACGTTGGCACCGAGATGAGCGCGATGTTGATTCTCTTTGCGGAGGTCGGCTGTTCGATCTTGCTGCTGCTCGGCCTCTTCGGCCGCTTCGCATCGGCGACCCTCTTCATCGCGATGATGATCGCCGCCTTCGCGCATCACTTCGCGGACCCTTGGGCCATGAAGGAGCTTCCGCTGCTCTACGCTGCGGTGTACGCGTGCCTCACCTTGACCGGTCCGGGCTCGACGTCTGTCGACGCCTGGTTCAAGCGAGCGATGTTCGAACAAGGGGCTTCAGCTTCTCGAGGGCAGCCGCAAGCTGATCCGGGGGCACCGACGTGAAGCAGAGGCGAACCCACTTGGAGTAGTCGGCACCACAGGACCGACCCGGCGTGAGCAGCACGCCCGCGTCGGCACAGCGTTCCAAAAACGCGGAGCAGTCTTCGTCGCCGGACCCAAGCTGGGCGCTCACATCGATGAACAGGAACGTTCCGCCCTCGGGCCTGGGGACGCCAAGTGCCTCAGCTGCCTGGTATCCCGCGTCGCGATAAAGCGACCGGCTCTCTTCTACCCAGGCGCCACCCTGCTGTAGCGCTCCAACCGCGCCGAACTGCATGGGCCGGGGCGCGCAATAGGTGTGGAAAGTCTGCATCCCGCGAATGGCGGTCATGACGCCTTCGGGTCCATGGGTGAATCCCACTCGCGCACCGGCGAACCCGTAGGTCTTCGAGAGCGTGTGAAACGCAATGGCGCGGTCGCGGATGCCCCGCCGCTTCCACACCGCGTCGGGCGGCTCGCGGTCGAAGTAGATCTCTTCGTACGCCTCGTCGCAGAGCACCCAGAGGCCGTGACGTGTGGCAACGCGCATCATCGCGTCGACGGTAGCGTCCGGAAGCACGCGTCCGCTCGGGTTGTTGGGCGTGTTGATGTAGAGCGCCACGGTGCGGTCGGTCACCGCGCTTTCGAGAACGGCCTCGGCATCGAAGCCGGGCTCGTCGAGTCGCGTGTAGAACGGGACTTGCACCGGAACTGCCCCCTTCGTTGCGATGATTCCGCGGCTGAGGGGCCAGAACGGCGAGGGAAGCAGAACCTCGTCGCCCGGCTCGAGCAAGACCTGACAGACGACGCTCAGCCCGGCAGTCGCGCCGGACATGACCTGGACGACGTCCGGATTCAGCGTTTCACCATGGCGAGTTTCCACGTAGGCGACGAAGGCCTCGATCAAGCTCGGCTCCCCGTGAACCGGCGCGTACTTGTGGAGGCCGGGATGCTCGGCGCTGAGCTGGTTCTCGGCCCGCGCCGCGGCTACCGGGTCGCGGTAGGTGTCGCCAACGTGCAGCCGGTAGATCGCCTCGTTCTTTGCGAGGGCGCGCTGCTCCAAGTTGCTGTACACGCGGGCCGAGACCGAGTGCGCATGTTTCGAGACGTTCGGAAATCGAGGCATCAGGGCTCAGAGCCACACGAGAGCGATGATGGTGACGGTGCTGATCCCCACCAAGACTTGGAGTGGCAAGCCCAGGCGCAGGAAGTCGGTGTACTTGTAGCCGCCCGGGCCATACACCATCAGGTTCGTCTGGAAGCCGATCGGTGTGGAGAACGCGGTCGCCGCGGCGATCATGGTCATGTAGCTGATCGGAAGAAGGCCGATCCCCTGCGCCTCTGCTGCTGTCGCCGCGATGGGGAACATCAGCGCCGCGGACGCCTTGGTGGTCACGAGCCCCGCCAAGACCGCGGTGATGGTGTAGAGCGCCACGAGCACCCCAACGCTCCCGAACGGCTCCGCGACATCGATGATTCGAGCCGCAAGGACTTCCGCCGCGCCGCTCTTCTGGATTGCGATGGCGATTCCGAATGCCGCGGCGATTGCGATGAGTACGGTCCAGTCCACGGAGCGCCGGGCCTGCTCACCGGTCAGGCAGCGGGTCAACAGCATCAGGCCGGCCGCGCTCAGCGACGCGACCATCAGGTTCATGCTGCCAGTGGTGTTCACGAGGACCATCAGGAAGAGAATCACTGCCGCCAACCAAGCGCGGTCATGCCGCGGCGGAGCGCTGTCTTCCACCTCGGCGATCAACGCGAAGTTCGGGTCCCTCTGCCGAGCATGGGCGAACTCGGGGTGAGACTCGATCAGCAGCACGTCGCCGGCCTGAAGCCGGATGTCGCCGACTTTCGTCTCGGTTACGCGCACCCCCTGGCGATGAACAGCGAGAATCGCGGCGTCGTAGATCGTGCGAAAGCGGCTCATCCGAATGGTTTGTCCGATCAGCGCCGAATGGGCGCCAACCACTGCCTCGACCAGTCGTCGATCGCGATGCGCGGTGATCTTGTCGACCTGATCGGTGTCGGGGACGATGCGCTGCTTTCGCAAGTCGACCACCGAATCCACGACACCGGTGAAGTGCAGCCGATCGCCCTCGCGCAGCACCGTTGACGGCGGAACCGCGGCGAGCACTCGGCCCGCGCGCTCGATCTCGTAGAGGTAGACACCTCGCAGCGAACGGAGCCCTGCTTCCTCGATGCTGTCTCCGATGACCGGTGAGCCCTTTTCCACGCGCATCGCGATGGTGTACTCACGCGCCTTGCCGAGGTCTTGGAGGGCGCCTCGGCGATCCTTGAGCAGCCGTTGCGAGGTGATGACGATGAACAGCATTCCGATGGCCAGGGCAGGGATGCCGAGCTGAGCGATTTCGAACATCTCGAACTTGATCGTCGGGTCCCACTCCTTGGCGAGACCTGCGACCACCAGGTTCGTGCTCGTGCCGATCAGGGTGCAGGTGCCCCCGAGAATCGAGGCGTACGACAGCGGCAAGAGCATCAGCGAGACGCTGAAGTGGCAGCGGCGTGCCCAGCCGGTGACGAGCGGCACGAACATGGCAACGACCGGTGTGTTGTTGAGGAACGCCGACAGCGCGGCGACCGGGAACATCATGCGAAGCTGGCCACCGGCAAGGGCTCGCGGCCGGCCGAGCACGGTGCGGGCGATGAGGTCCAGGCCGCCGGTCTCCTTCACGCCCGCCGCGACGACAAAGAGCGCCGCGATCGTGACGACCGCAGGATTCGAAAACCCGGTGAACGCTTCGCCCGGCTCGACGATCCCGGTCAGGAGCAGGATCGTGACAGCCGCGATCAGCACCATGTCGGGGCCGGCCAGGTTCGCCGCCATGACGACCACCATCCCGACGATCACCGCGATCGTGATCCAGCCGTCGCCCGTCATCATGCTGGCGGAGACTAGCAGCAGCGGTCCTGATTGACCCGTTCTTGATCGGACCCGCCGGGAATCGACCTAGGGGGCGTAGCGATCGGCCTTTTCGCGGAACATCATCGCGGCGTCCTCGTCGCCGCGGCGGTCCGCGTCGAGGGCGCCTTCGTGGTAGTAGTCGAATCGGGCGCTGCTCGTGGTTACAGTGATCCACAGGGCGAGGCAGCCGCCGAAGAGGCTGGCGACGCGCCACAAGGGACGCCACCGCGGTGTGAAGTAGAGCTGGCGCCCCATCACGAACAGCATGGCGATCGCGGTCAACGTGCACCCGGTCTTCACGCCCGGCATGTCGACGAACATGCTCACCATCGGGGCGACGACGAGGCCGAGCAGCGATAGGTAGAACACCTGGGAAGCGCGCTCATCGATGCCGCCTTCGGGTCGCTCTTCCACCATGCTGCGTGCGGGCCGGGTCAGTGTCCGTCCAAAGGCGTGGATCCACTGCGTCGGCGCGAAGACGAGCAGCGCGATTCCGATCATGTAGACGGGCAGCCAGCCTTGCTGGGGCGTCAAGAGATGGAAGGCGACCGGTGCTGCCACCAGGACCGGGGCTGCCATGCGCAGGGCCGGAAGCTCAGCCCGGTCCTGCATGCTGGCTATCAGGTAGGCGACGCAGCAGACCATCGGCAGCCAATACGCTCGCCCCTCGGCGGCCGACCAGGCGGCCACGTAGAAGTACACGATCGCCGTGGTCACGCAGAACAGGACGTACGCCGCCACGCTTCCTCGCGGCGCCCGAACGGAGCGTGAGAAGGCCGCGCGCGCGCTCAGCATCGGGAAGAAAACGAAGCACAGCAGGTAGAGCGAAAGAAGGTAGTGGTACGGGACCGAGTCGAGAAGGCTGCACGACCAGCCGAGCGTGTAGCCGGCGGCGATGAGCACGATCGCGATACGATGAGGGCGATAGAGCGCCTGGCTCAGTGCGAGCACACCGGTGAACGCCAGCACGCCGAGGTAGAACGCGGAGCTTGGAACGAAGGTGTCGAACCAGGGGAAGTGCGCCACGTTGAACGCACCCACGCCGTACTTCGCCCCCTGAGGCATCATGTTGAGCCAGGTGTCGAACGCGAGCAGCGCCAGGACGAATCGAAGCACCAAATACGGCCGTGCCAGCGCCACGTCTCCGAACCAGTAGCGTTCCAAGGGCTTCATCGTGTAGCCGTCCTCACGGTTTCATGCGCCCGTTCACCGCCGCATCGAAGGCTGTACGCGCGGGTGCCGCGCTCGCCGTCACAGTCATTGACGAGCTCGACCTGCATGACGCCTTCCGCCTCGCACTGCTTTCGGAGGAACGCGTCAACCACCGTGCGCCTGCCCTGGCCGACATAGTCGACCCAGTCCTGGTGGATCACCTTCTGCACCAGGATCACTTCGCGCTCCCCATCGAAGCGCTCGAGTGACGCGCTGGTCTCACAAGACGGCGCAGCAGGCGGGTCCAGGCTTCGCCACGTGAAGCGCTCGTCCGCCGCGTCCTCTCGCGTGAGATACGTGAGCGGAATCAGGAACTGAAGCCCGACAAAGGCCGCGATGAGCACGCCGCTTCGCCGCCGGGCCTTCGGACTCGGGTGCGCCGGAGGCGGCTCGGTCTCGGTAGAGGCCATCACCTCAACATCGGCGCCCGGCGGCGCCGTGTCAAAAGATGCTCGGCGCTGTGCCCGAGGGGGCCGCGCGAGAGGCCGTGCCGAGACGGAAGGAAACCCCGTCTTGGCCCGAATAAACCATGTCGATTCGGTCGGGCTGAGAGATGGCGTCGGGGCTCCGCACGCCGAGGCTGTCGAAGCCTTCGCCACTGCCCCCGAGGACCTCACCCATCGGCCGCCAAAGGAGCAGCTCGTCCGAAACCGCAAGCTCCACGGCCCAGCGGGTGCCGGTGCGCCGCGCGTAGTAGAGGTGATAGGCGCTGTTGTGGATGATCAAGCTCGGGTCGGTGATCTCGGAGGTGGCGTCCTCGACCCGGGTCAGTTGTTCGAGACCGCCGTTGACCACTCGTTCCCAGCGGGTGCCGGGGTCGTTCGTGTAGAACGCATGAAGCTCGGTTGCACCGCCCGAAAGAGTGGCGCGCACGATGAGCAGCCAAAGCCCATCTCGGTAGACGACGCTCGGGGCATCGTAGGACACCGCGTCGCTGGTGGACGCGAGGGTGAGGGCTTCGCTCTTCACGAACACGGGGGGTTCTTGGGCGGACACGGCCATGCCGATGCTTCCCGCGCCGGTTTCGTCTCGCGCGGTGTAGAACAGGAACAAGGAGCCTCCGTCCCACACCAGCTCGGGGTCGCCCACGCCCAGTGTCTCGTAGGACTCCGTCGGGATGAGCGCCGGGTTCAAGTCGTCGAGGAAGAACTCACCGGGCGCTTCTTCTTCGGACACGAAGATTTCACCGCCGACTTCGTAGGCCATGCGCTTGCGCACCCCTTGATCGACGATCGAAGGCCCGCCGGCGGAAGCGTGCCCGGGCACGTCATTGCCGTCGAGCGTGATTGAGAGCGGCTCTCGCCCGACCCAGGACTGCGGGTTGTCGCAGAACGACGATTCGACCTCGATGAGGGCAATCGCTGCGCTGGTGGTGGCGGCGCCCAAGTTGCGCCCGAAAGCCACGAATCGAGCCTGTTCGAGGGTCGCTGAATCAAACGAATACATTCCTAGTGAGTGACCATCGCGGAGCACCTCCGCCGAGCCTTCGGGGGACACCACCAATCGCCATTGTGTGCTGTCGGTGCCCGCATCGAACGAGTCCGCGACCGCATTGCCGATCATCACGCTCACCGCTCCGCGCGAGCCGCTCAGGAGCAGCCCGACCTCCGCGTCGACGAATGCGCCCGGCGCGCTGGTGGTGAACGCTACGCCGGCGCTTTCGAGACAGGTTCCGTTGCAGCCGACCGGCAGGGTGAACCGGACGTCGACGTCGACGCGTTGCGAGGAGAGATTTAGCAAGTCACCGATCACCGCGCCGCCTTCCGCCGTTGCGGTTCCGTTCGGCACCAGACCTCGGCCAGTGATCACGGGTTCTAGCTCGCCAAACGCGACGGCGTTCGAGCCCACGCTTGCCGCGCACTGATCAACCGTCTGTCCCGCGCACTGCCGAAAGTCGAGCATCGAAGGAAGGGGCGGGTCGTCGACGATCGGCTCGCAGCAAGTCCCGGTGTTCACGCAACATGACGCGAACGCGCTGCACTCCGCGTCGCCGCATGTGTCGGGGCTCGCGTAGCAGACCCGCGCCGCATCCGCGTAGTCGACTGCGGCGCCGGCGTCGTCACCGAGGACGTCCCAAGCGTTCCTCTGCGGATCGGCGAAGAGCTGATCGACGGGGTTGTCCGGCACGCCTCCGGCTCCCTCGGAAACCGGCGCTCGGGTGCCGCCCTGGCCGCCCGCACCGTCAAAGCTAGCGTCGCCGTTCGCGCCACCTGCGCCGGGACCGAGGACGGTTCCCTCAGCGCTGCTGTCCGCACCGCACCCCACCGAAACCAACGCCAGCGCGGCAGCCAACGGCAGCCACCTCCAGCATTTGTTTCGTAGATTTCGGCTCACGGTTTGCTCCAAGTTTGCTCCAAAGGGATTAACTGGTCGGTGCGACCCCCACCCGGTAGATTCAAGCGCCGTGCCAAGAGGAACCGGAGCCGGCTCGGATCGTCTGCCCGGGGGGTCACGGCGATTCCAGTGATATTGCACTCCTCATCGAGGCAGCCGCTTCGAACCAGGGTCGAGGCAGGGCTCAGAATCGGGTTCACGGGGAAGGGCACCGGTTCGGGAAACTCGAGCTCGAGAATCGAAGTGTCGTGCGTCCGTGCCTCCGCCAGCGCCACCGCCCAGTCCCCCGGAGTGCTCTGCGCCAGGAACCAAATGCGCAGGCGCATTCCGTCCTCCTCAAATGAGATCAGCGGCTCGGGGGAGCGGATCCCGGCCGCCGCGAACGGCCCAAGCTCGCTTGCGACGAGCACGATGCGCCGCATGGGGCCGTTGCCTTCGCGAATCACCTCGAGCGCGCGCGAGATGCGAACCGCGTGAATTTCAGTGGCGGCGCCGGCGCCCTCCACGCAGGTGAAGAGCAGCCAGTAGCCCGCCTGTGCCTCCGGATCCACGGGAATTAACGCAGGATCACGCAAGCTGACGCATTCGGGGATCTCGTCGGGAGAGAGTGTCGGCGTGCCTGGTAGCGCGATCGAGGTGGTTGGACCACCCGCCGGGCGGACGATTTGAATGCCGAAAATGTCGCGCTCGCTCGGGCTGGTCACCAGCTCACGGGCGAAGGACAGAACCAGGTCGCGAAGCTCTTGTTCGTCATTGAGCTCAGCCAGCAGATGCGGCTCCCGGACACTCCGGTTGCTGTCGCAACTGCCATCCAAACACGAGGGCGGATCGTCTCCGACCTTGGGTGACTCGCTGCTCTCCCAGGTATCCAAACGCCAGTCGCCCCCCTCATCGGTGGCCACCCTCGCGTGCCCGAGGGCGTATCCGATGTGGGTCGTGGGCTCGAGCTCAGGTCCGTGGTTGCTCCCTTCGACGATCAAGTCCCACTGGACGTCGGAGACCGAGTTCCGTGAGCTGGCCAACGCGGGTGAACCCACATAGGCCTCCACCCAGGATGGCGTGAATTCGAGGTTCGCCCCACTCAAGATTGCACTTTGTTCATCGAACTGGCTCGGATTGGCACAGTCCTGCTTACCGGTCTCCACCGGCCCCACATAGACGCCATCACCCTGGCCCTGTGCCGCTACGTGGAGCCCCGGGATCTCGGCGCAGTCGCCGCTGACAACCAGGTCCCCGATCATCGCGACGGTGAAGTCCTCGAGGATCAGGTTGCCGGCCACGGTCACGTTGGCGTTCAGGATCGGAAGATTGAGCTGGTCCAGGGTCGGCCGAAGCTCGATCGCCACGTCGACGTTTTCGTCGACCCCTACGCTCGCCCGCGCGACTTCCACGTCGGCCTGAGTAACGAGCGCGAGCCCGCCGGCATGCAGCGTCACCGCCAGCTCGTCCTGGAGCTTGCTGCCAGGCGCAGAGTCGGTCGAGACGCTGAGCACGACGCCCGCGTACCGCTCGCAAAGGTCGTTCGGCCCGCATCCGGTCGAATCGGTCGTGCGCAAGCTCGAGTCGACCCAACCGCCGAGCGCCAGGGACACGCAGTCCTTGCTCAGCAAGGCGCGGGGTGAGTCGCCGGGCAGGAAGCCTCCGACGAAGGTGGTTCCATCGAGCGAAGGCCGAAGTGGCGACCAGGGCCCGCCGGCCGTGGGCGTGAAGATCCAGCCATCACTCAGATCGGCAGCGGTCCAGTCCTCGCTGAGCGTCGTTCGCCGCTGCTCGCAACACGCCGGCTCCTGCGAGCAGTCCGTATCGTCGCAGTCGAATGCCAAGTCTCCATCGTCGTCGAGCCCGTCGTCGCAAAAGAGCTCGATACCAGACTTGATGCCGCCGTCCGGCGGAACGAGATTGCGCTCGGGCGCGTTGACCCAGGAGCACCCCCCGATGAGAAACATCCCGAGGACTGTGAGCCAGCGATTCACTGCGTGGCTCCAAATGGGATGCGTACCGACGCGAATCCGCCTTCTCGCGACACGGACACACCGACTTCCGGCGCTTCACGCTTCAGCTTCTTGCGGTGCAGGCTGTAGAGGACGATCGCGCTGATGCCGAGTGCGATGGTCGTGCCCCAGAACACGTCGGCGGCCAGGTTGAAGCGGTCGGTCCGGTCAGCGAGGTCTTCGGCGCGTTGAAGATCCGCCGGGTCGCCCGACATGCGGTACTCCGCCGCGGCCTGGTCGTGTTGGTCGTTGAGGGTGCGCGCGCGGAGCGATAGACCGAGCGCCACTCCTGCCGTGGCCAGCGTTCCAGCAGCGGTTCCAATCGCGGCGTTCCGGAGCCTAGGGGGCGGGGGCTCCACAGGCACGAGCTCTGGCTCGGGTTCCGGCACGATGGGAAGAGGCAAGAGCGCCAGCTCCATCACGACCGTCTCGCCCCTCACGGCTTTCTGCGTGCGCTCGACCGAGGTGTACCCATCTTTTTCGACGAACGTGCGGTGCTCGCCGGGCGGCAATGCAAGCTCGATCGGAGTCCGTCCGTGGGGAGCCAGGTCTTTTCGGTCGACCCACAGGGATGCGCCCTCGGGGTCGGTGGTCACCTGAAGGACCGCCACTTCGCTCCGAAGTGCATCGCGGCGACGGGTCGCATCCTCACGATCGCCGGCTGGCAACTCCTCGATTCGGAGGTACTCGCCGAAGTAGTTGAACGACTCGTCATTGCGCCCAAGCTCGCCAAGCACAATCGCGGCGTTGAAAAGCGCATTGCGGCTCCGCACGATGCGAAGGCTGTCTACGTACGCTTCCAGTGAGCGCTGAAGAAGCGTCGTTCGTTGCGCGCCGCGTGCACCGCTCGCCTGCTCGTAGAGCCGATTCCCCTCCTGGAAGTAGACGCGCGCCTCCGCGTTTTCCGACGTGCCCTGGGCAGCGGAAACAGAAGGGCTCGTCAGGCCGAGAAGGGCGACGAGCACGATCGGGAGACGAATAGGCACTATCTAGAAGTCTGTCTTAATAGGAGGTGGCTTGGGACGCGATTTCTTCTCGAGCCGCACCACGAGGGTGTCGTCCTCGCTCGGGACGAGGCGATGCTCTTGCGTGCGGTAGCCCTGAAGCGAAAACCGTACCGTCGCTTCTACGCCCCGCTCGAGCTCCAGCGTGACTGGTGCGCGACCCAGTTTGTCGCCATTTAGTACGACAAAAGCCCTCCCTGGGCGCGAGTTGACCTCGATCTTCACCAGCTCGACTGCTGGCTCGAGTTGCGAAGTTTCTGCGGGGTTGTCGGACTTTTCTGTCACAGCAGGTGGGACGAGGATCGGTGGCTCCGGGAGCTCCGGCGGGGCAGCTGGTGGCCACAGGATGAACGCCACGCCCGTCACGATCGCGGTGGCAAGCAACGGAATCCCCCACGTCCGCGCCGTACTACGCGGAACCGTCGGCCCCTCGAGCGCCGCTGAGAACTCGCTCATGCTGCTGAAGCGATCGTCTGGGTTTTTCTCGAGCGCGCGCAGCACCGCAGCTTCGACATGTGGCGGGATGCTGGCCTTCTTACTTCGTTGCGACGGCGGATCCGGCACCTCGTTGCCATGCTTGTACAGCAGCTGAAAATGATTCTGCCCGGTGAACGGAGGCGAGCCGGTGATCATCTCGTACATGATGACGCCGAGCGCGTAGATGTCGGTTCGGTGGTCCACCACCGCGATCCCTCGTGCGAGCTCCGGCGAGATGTAGAGAGGTGTCCCGACGATCTGGTCCGTTGCCGTGAGCTTCGGGTCGCCGTGTTCCGGGTTCTTGATTTTCGAGATCCCAAAGTCGAGCACCTTCACGAAGTCACGCCCGTGCTTCTGCGTGATGAAGATGTTCTCGGGCTTGAGGTCGCGGTGCACGATCCCCGCGTCGTGAGCTGCCTGAAGCGCGTCTCCGGTTTGCTTGGCAATCTCGATCGCCTCGTCGACGGGTAGGGCGCCCCGGTCGATCCGGTCGGCGAGGTTCTCCCCTTCGAGCAGCTCCATCACGATGAACAAGCGGTGCGCATCGTCGCTGTCGAAGTTGACGATCTTCACGATGTGATCGTGCTCGATCTTCGTGGCGGACTGCGCTTCCCGGAGGAAGCGCTCGGTGGCATCGGGCCTGTCGGCTCGGCCTTCGGGCAAGACCTTGACCGCGTAGGCCTTCCCGAGGTGCGTATGGGTGGCCGCGTAGACACGCCCCATGCCGCCGACCCCGAGCAGCCGCTCTACGTGATAGAGCCCCCCCAGCGTGGCCCCGATCAACGGATCGTGATTCCGCTCCCCTTCTGACATCCTCATCTCGAATCTAACACGCCTGCCCCCGTCCGCTGGCATGAGCTGGCGCCCGGCACTACAGGGTAGCCATGGCCTTGATGCACTCCAAAGGGATGCCCGTCGGCAACCCAGCACCTCCGTTTTCGCTGCCCGGCGTGGACGGAAACGCCTGGTCGCTGGACTCGTTTACGGACGCAGAGCTGCTGGTCGTCGTGTTCACCTGCAACCACTGCCCCTACGCCATTGCCAGCGAGGATCGCCTCCTCGAAATTCAGCGCGACTACGAGGACCGGGGCGTAAGGCTGGTGGCGATCAGCTCCAACGACGCCAACAAGTACCCCGACGACTCCTTCGATGAGATGAAGAAGAGGGCGGCCGATAAGGCTTTCACCTTCCCGTACCTCTACGACGAGAGCCAGGAGGTCGCGCGCGCCTACGACGCCGCATGCACGCCTGACGTCTTCGTCTTCGGTCGGGATCGCAAGCTCCTCTACAACGGCCGCATCGACGACAACTGGCAGCACCCGCACCAGGTGGACCGCCAGGATCTGCGCGCGGTCCTCGACGCTGCCCTGGAAGGCCGCACGGTCGACTTCGAGCACGTCCCTTCGATGGGCTGCTCCATCAAGTGGAAGTAAATGGCCTACGTTCCCCCGTTCGAGATGCCGCGCAGTGAGATCAAGAGCGAGCTCGGCCGCATCCGCCATCCGTTCCGCATCGCGATCGACCGCGCCAAGAACCCCTTCAACATTGGGGCGATCGTCCGGACCGCGCATTCGTTCATGGCCAAGGAGATCATTCTGATCGGCACCGAGCCCTGGTACGAGCGCGCCGCGATGGGGATGCAGCACTACGAGAACATCGTTGAGCTCCCCACCGAGCGAGCGTTCCTCGACGCTACCGAAAAGGAAGCTTGGCGGCTGGTTGCTTTCGAGAAGGACCACGCCCACGTCGGCTTGTGGGAGGCCGAGCTCCCCGAGGACGCGGTCCTAGTCTTCGGCAACGAGGACAACGGCTGCTCCCCAGGCATCCTGGAGGCCGCCGAGCAGGTGGTGGGCATCCCCATGTTCGGCATCAATCACAGCTATCCGATCAGCATTGCGGCCGGGATCGGCATGGCGGAATGGGCCCGAAGGTATTACGAAAAAGGCCGCTGTGTGTAGCCTTGCCTGCCGGAAAAGTGACGCTAGACTCCGCCCCCTTCGGTGGGTGTAGCTCAGTGGTAGAGCACTGGATTGTGGCTCCGGGTGTCGCGGGTTCAATTCCCGTCA
>Ga0209456_10000736_pt1 | contig 17066 bp, 16 predicted proteins | sample COG_11_FD_184755 | JGI IMG/M metagenome (GOLD analysis project Ga0209456, IMG submission 184755) | Pelagic marine sediment microbial communities from the LTER site Helgoland, North Sea, for post-phytoplankton bloom and carbon turnover... | ecosystem: Environmental > Aquatic > Marine > Neritic...
AGTACCAGCAGCAGGGCGATGATCTGCATGGTCTTGCCCAGACCCATGTCGTCGGCCAGGCAGGCGCCGAGCCCCAGTTGCGACAGCAGCCACAGCCAGTTGACACCCGCGCTCTGATAGGGGCGAAGCTGGGTCTTGAGGGCGTTGCCGGGGTCGATGGTCTTGCGCGCTTCCGGTGCCCGCAGTTCATCAAGCAAGGACCCCAGCCACGGGCCCGCCCGGACAGAGGCCCATGGCTGATCATTGGTCAGTGTATCCGGCCGGCCCAGGTCTGCGGGGGCGCCGGCCAGTAAACGCATGCCCTCGGTAAAGGACAGTCCATCACCGCCTGCTTTGGCCTCAACCTTTTTCCAGTGCGCGAGGGCTTCGGCCAGTTTCTCCCGGTCTACCTCGACCCATTGTCCCTTGATGAATACCAGACTATCTTGTGCCGCCAGCAGACTCTGTAACTCGCGCTCGCTCAGAGTTTCGTCACCCAGGGCGATCCCCAGTTTGAAATCCAGTAGCGCATCGGCGCCGAGTTTATTTTGTTTGACACTGCCGATGGTGACGTTGACCTGTGGCCGGGTGCGCTGTTTCCACCAGTTGGGCAGGCGGACAATCACCCCGCATTGTTCGTAAAGCGGTGTCTCCTTGAGAAATTCGTAGGCCTCGGCAGGTGTCCAGGCAAGCGGGTGATAAAGATCACCGCTCTCGACCAGTTCCCTGATCAGAGCGCTGGACTCGGAGGTACGTTGCACCGGGGACAGCAGACGGATCAGGGACTGTTTGTTGCGGGCGCCCGCATACTCCTGCAAGGCCCTGCCCAGGGGTTGGTGGCGGATTTTGCCCTGGCTCTGGCTGGAGAGTTCCGGTGCATAGGTCGCCATAAATGCGAACGGATAGTCCTGGTCCAGTTTGTTTTCCGCCAGGTGAAAGCAGACACGGCCGACCTGATGCCAGCGTGGTGCGTTTTTTTCAAGGAACGTACCGAGACTGCCATGCCGGCGAATGCGTGTGCATACCCAGTCGTCGAGCCAGAACCAGATGTCATTCAGTCCTTGGGGGGAGAGATATTCGGCGCCGCGCATGGGTGGCGTGCTTTCCAGTAGCAATGCCGTCTGCTGTTCGTCAAGTGCCGCGACTGGATCAGGATACGCCGGTTCGGCTGGCGTCATCTGACATCGCCTGGCAAGATACTGGCAGGTGAAAGTCCGCCAGTAGCCAAGGGCAGGGGAGAGGTTGGTGGCATTACCCATTGCTGCGAGTGCGATCAGACCTGTGGCGATGCTTCGCGCAAACGCGGCGTTGATTGCTACCTGTTCGGTTATTTGGTCGGCATCCCTGTCGTCATCCGTCAGGAAGCAGTGCAGGTGTCCCGACGGCAACACCCCGAGTTCAGGTTGAGTCATTGAACGGCTTAGTGTGATGTTTAAACAAAGACACCGATAAGTAAACCTGTGTCAGGTTATTGTTTCAGGCCACTTCCTGGAACTATGGAGAACTCTAAGGATCACAACACTATCTTCCTCCACGCGATAGGCAATGCTGTAGGGAGCATCGACCAGGACTCTTTCGCGGGTTCCGGGTACTCGTCCGGGTCTGCCCATACCAGGCTGCTTGGCGAGTTCAGGGGCAACGCTACGGATGCGATGAGCGACCCTGGCAGCGGCCGAGGGATTATCCACGGCGATGAAGCGCCGAACCTGAATCAAATCATTGATGGCGTCGTCCTGCCATCTTATTTGCATTCCGGTGCATCTCCTTCCTCATCAGTACCCCAGCCGGCCAGCCAGTGGTCGACGGCATCATGGCTGGCATATTTTGCCGTTCCACTGTCTGCTTTTTCAACAGCGGTTCGCACCGCCTGCGTTTGCCATTCCTCTTGGGCGAGGTAGCGGCGCAGGGCGTCGAGAGCTAGAAATGAACGGGTCCGACCGGTGGAATCCGCCAGTTTTTCCAACTGTTCACCGATCTCTTCGGGTATGCGTATACTCAGGGTCGCCATTCGGGAATGCCTCGTTGTATGCAATGTACACATTGTAGTGAAGATGGCCGGATTCTGCATCTGAACGACTTCTCTGGTTAAGCAGGGCTCGAGAGGTAGTTGTTCTCTTGATTTTGGATGTTACTAGATGGATTGGTTATCCTTTTGTTTTATCGGTATAAATTTACACGGGAGATGATTGTTCCAACTGGGGGATAAGGTCGACTCCCCTTGGGGATGCCATAAAGCCTTTTAATTTATTGAATTATAAGCAATTAAAAAGCCCCCGTGTTTTGTGAAAAGCACGGGGCTTTTTAATGGTCTGATTTTACTCGTAATATTTGGGGGTTCGCACCGCCTCCCGGACGCCACCTTATTCCGCGTGCACGGTAACAACTGCGTGGGGTCACTGCTGTCCCGTTAAGTTGCATTGAAAATCATTAAGGTCACGTACAAGAAGCTGAATACGGTGTTAATGGATTACAGGACATGAACTTTCAGTTGTTTGAATAAAAGAGAATTCCTTCTCCCTCCGGGAGAAGGACAGGATGAGGGGATATAAAATCAAGCAGTTATCCTGTTTGATTCCCTCTCCCCAACCCTCTCCCGGAGGAGGGTGTTGTAAAAGGTGGCGACCCCTTCTCCCTCCGGGAGAAGGCTGGGATGAGGGGACCTAAAATCAATGGGTTGCTCATATTGATCCCCTCACCCTAACCCTCTCCCGGAAGGAGAGGGGACTTTTGCGACACCCTCCGGAGGGAGAGGGAGTTAACGGGACAGCGGTGGCGTGGGGTGTATCTTTGTTTTTAAAAGAAAAATATATGCAATATTCTTTCGTAAATGTTATTACTTTCTTATACGGTGTCTTACCCGATTGAATTGAGTCTTGCTTCAAATTCACCGATCGCATCGAGTATCTCGTTGAACAGTGGCGCGTCACCCAAAATCATTCCCTGCATCGCCGTGTAATCGGCCGACAACAATTCCGCCAACTCTTCTTGCGGCAATCGGTGCAATAAATCCGGCTACGCTTCGTCTAACTTCATCCATGCACGCCGAAAGAAAGTCAGTGTATGGTCACGGACGTGTTTCAACAGCGCCTGGTTTTCTACGGCGCGGTCGGCAATGTCGGTGAGTGCCATCATGCCAACGTCATAGTAATATCGTGACAGACGGTGGCGGTCATCAGGTCGGCGTTGTTCGTCGCGATAGCCGAATGCCAGCCGTGAAGAATGAACGCCTTTTCGTCGGTAATGTGTCCAGTCCAAATGTTCACTTGGCATAGGGGAGCGTCCATGAAAAAGGCCATGGTATGGAAAGCGACCTTTTCGTCCGGTTTGACGCCAGTCCCGACGCTGCATGGTATCTTGTGACCATGAGTCTCGATTTCAATACCCTCGACCTGTTGCGCCAGAACCATCCGGCGTGGCGGCTGTTGAATTCGCCCCATGCGCCACTGATTGCGAGTTTTCTGCAGCGGGTCTTTATCGCGCCGAACGAACGAGTGATCGCGCAGGCCGATCTGGTCGAGGCGCTGGAAGACAATCTGTTCGCGCTGCGTGAACAAATGGGCGCTGATGCGTTTCCCAGGAACGCACTGGACTACCTCAACGACTGGGCCGGCAATGACAAGGGTTGGTTGCGCAAGTTCTATCGCCAGGGTTCTGATGAGCCCTGGTTCGACCTGACCCCGGCAACTGAAAAGGCCATCGCCTGGCTTGGTTCGCTCGCCGAGCGCGCCTTCGTCGGCACCGAATCACGCCTGTTGACACTGTTCGAGTTGCTCAAGCAGATCAGTTCCGGCAGCGAGACCGATCCCGAGGCGCGCATCGCCGAGTTACAACAACGCCGCGATAACATTGATGCCGAGATGGTTCGCGTACTCGATGGCGATATGCCGCTGCTCGATGACACGGCGCTCAGGGATCGCTTCCAGCAGTTCACGCTGCTTGCGCGTGAGTTGTTATCCGACTTTCGTGAGGTTGAACACAACTTCCGCGTGCTCGATCGGCGGGTGCGCGAACGTATCGCCTTGTGGGAAGGGGGTAAGGGCGCCTTGCTTGAGGACATCATGGGGCAGCGCGACGTCATCAATGATTCCGACCAGGGACGCAGCTTCCGTGCCTTCTGGGATTTCCTGATGTCCAGCGCGCGGCAGGATGAATTCAGCGATCTGTTGGAAAGAGTCCTGGCCCTGCCGGCGGTGGCTGAACTCAAGCCGGACGCCCGCAGCCGGCGGGTGCATTACGACTGGCTCGAAGCCGGTGAGCACACCCAGCGCACGGTGGCGCAGCTGTCGCAGCAACTGCGACGCTTTCTGGATGATCGGGCCTGGCTGGAGAACCGGCGCATCATGGATATCCTGCACGGCATTGAAGGCAAGGCGCTGGGTGTGCGCGAGTCGGTACCGGCCGGCGAGTTTGCCTCCATCGACGGCATCGGTGCCTCACTGGAACTGCCCATGGAGCGACCGCTGTATACACCGACCCTGAAACCGCGCATCGCCGACCTTGTATTGGAATACGGCGATGTGAAAGTCGATGCCGCAGCGCTGTATTCTCAGGTCGTGGTCGACAAGGCAGTGCTTGCCCGGCACATACGCCGCGCCCTGCAGGGGGGGGCGCAGGTGACACTGCGTGAACTGTGCGAGCGCCGACCCCTGGAACATGGCCTGGCCGAGTTGGTCGCCTATCTCGAACTGGCGGACGAAGGATTCGAGAGCACCATCGACGAGGCGACAGAGGATATCATTGTGTGGCGTGGTGAAGACCTTGCAGGGCAGGCGCGAACGAAACAGGCCTGCCTGCCGCGCGTAATTTATGTACGATAGCGTAATGAACGATCAACAATCCGAGACAACGGCCGCAAGCCCCGACTTGTCATCACTGCTTATCCCCCTGCTCAAGGGTGTGATTTACCGTGGCGAGGCGAGCAAGTCCAATGCCGACCAGTGGAACGACTTGCTGGCTCTGCAGGCGCGCGTGCGTGACTATGTCGCCGTGCTGGGTCTGGAACTGGTGCTGGATGAGGCCGAGGGCTATGCCTTTTTGCGCTCGCACGAGCGTGATGAGGTCAGTGCGGGGATGCCGCGCCTGATCGTCCGCCGGCCACTGACGTTTCCGGTCAGTCTGTTGCTGGCGCTGTTGCGCAAGAAGCTGGCCGAGTTCGACGCCGGTGGCGGACAGGAAGGCGGTGACCGGCTGATGCTTGCGCGTGATGAGATTGTTGAACTGCTACGCGTGTTCCTGCCCGAGAGCAGCAACGAGGCGCAGTTGATGGACCGCGTCGATGCCTATATCAACAAGGTCGTGGAGTTGGGTTTTCTGCGCCGCCTGAAAACCTCGGGACAAACCGCCTCGTTTGAGGTTCGCCGTATCCTGAAGGCCTACGTCGATGCGCAATGGCTGGCTGAATTCGATGCGCGGCTGGCGGCCTATCGCGAACAACTTGCCGGTGAGACGTCGGAACCGTCTCATGACTGATATCCAAACACTCGGTCTCGATTTCGTCGCCGACGATACCCTGGCGGGCTTTCGCCTGCGGCGTCTTGAGGTCTTCAATTGGGGCACCTTCGATGGCCGTGTCTGGGCGTTGCAGGCCAATGGGCAAAACGCGTTGCTGACTGGTGACATCGGCTCCGGCAAATCAACCCTGGTCGATGCCGTGACGACGTTGCTGGCGCCGGCCCATCGCGTCGCTTACAACAAGGCTGCCGGCGCAGGCAGCAAGGAGCGCACGCTCAAGTCCTATGTGCTGGGCTATTACAAGTCGGAGCGTAACGAAGTCAGCGGTGCCGCGCGGCCGGTGGCGCTGCGCGATCACAACCACTATTCGGTGATCCTCGGCGTTTTTCACAACGCCGGTTACGACCAGACGGTTACCCTGGCGCAGGTATTCTGGATCAAGGACGCGCAGGGCCAGCCGGCGCGTTTCCACGCTTGCGCCGAACGGGAACTGTCCATCGCCGATAATTTTGCGGGTTTTGGCCCGGAGATCACCGCACTGCGCAAGCGCCTGCGGGGTGATGGCGTCGAGGTGTTCGACAGCTTTCCGCCCTATGGCGCCTGGTTCCGACGCCGCTTCGGCATCGACAACGAACAGGCGCTGGACCTGTTTCAGCAGACCGTGTCGATGAAGTCCGTGGGCAATCTGACCGAGTTTGTGCGCGACCACATGCTCGAACCCTTCGACGTCGCGCCGCGCATCGATGCGTTGATCAGTCATTTCGATGATCTTAATCGTGCCCATGATGCGGTGCTCAAGGCAAAGCAACAGGTTGAATTGCTTACCCCGCTGGTTGCCAACTGCGATCGCCATGCGCAACTGGCCGATGCCAATGCCGAACTGCGCAGTAGCCGGGAGGCCTTGCGGTCGTACTTCGCGCAACTCAAGCTCGACTTGCTGGATACGCGCATTACAGGTTTGCGCGAGGAACAGGAGCGCCAGAATACCCGGATTGCATCATTGTGTGAGCAGCAGGCAACGCACACCGCCAACGCGGTCGAGCTTAGGCACAGTATTGCCGAGAATGGTGGTGACCGCCTGGATCGTTTGGCCGAAGACATTCGTATCAAAGGCGTAGAGTGTGATGCGCGCAGGCAAAAGGCCGAGCGTTACACCGCATTGGTTGAGGCCGTAGGTGGTCAACCCGGCAAAGATGAGCCGTCGTTTCTGGCGCAACGTGATGAACACGGGCGTTTGCTGGAATCCAGCCGCGGCCGAGAGGCCGAGTTACAGAACGATCTGACCGAACTGGCCGTCGAACTCAAGGAAGGCAGGGCGGGGCATGAGGAACTCGTCGGTGAGATCGACAGCCTCAAGGAGCGGCGCAGCAATATTCCGGCTGAACAGGTTCGGATGCGAACTGCATTATGCCAGGCGCTGGATCTTCCTGAGACCGATATGCCTTACGTCGGCGAACTGGTCCAGGTGCGTGAAGACGAGCGCGACTGGGAGGGCGGCGCCGAACGTTTGTTGCGCAACTTCGGCCTTTCCTTGCTGGTGCCGGATACCCATTATCAACAGGTTGCGGACTGGGTGGACCGGACACACCTGCGCGGCCGCCTGGTCTATTTCCGGGTGCGGGGAACCACGCGCAGCGGTGTGTCGGCGTTGCATCCCGATTCGCTTGTGCGCAAACTCGCCATCAAACCTGATTCGCCCTTTTACGACTGGCTTGAACGTGAACTGGCGCGGCGATTCGATGTAGCCTGCTGTGCAACCAGCGAGCAGTTTCGCCGCGAGACCCGTGCGATTACCCGCGCCGGCCAGACCAAATCGCCTGGGGAGCGTCATGAAAAGGACGACCGCCACCGTATCGATGATCGCCGTCGTTACGTGCTGGGCTGGGACAACACCGAAAAAATCGCCACGTTGGAACGTGAGAAGAGTCAGCTTGAGGCGCAACTGGGTGAACTGGGCAGCCGCATCGGCAAGTTGCAGGCCGAGCAGGCATCACTCAAGCAACGCCTCGATGCTTTGGCTAAGCTGGAGGAGTATCAGGATTATCGTGAAGTAGACTGGCAATCAGTCGCCGCCGAGGTCGCCCGTCTTGAAGATGAGAAACGCCAACTGGAGACGGCGTCCGATGTGCTACGCCAACTCACCGAACAGCTCGATACGTTGACCGGTCAGTTACGCGAGATCGAACAGCAACTGGAGACACGCAAGACCGAACACGCAAAAACTGAACAGAAGTGTGAAGATGCCGAGGCCCTGCGCAAGCAGACCCGGAACCTGCTTGAAGATCCAGCAGCCGTGGACCATATACAACGTTTCGAAACCCTCGATGAACTACGCCCGCAGGCATTGGGCGAGCATCGCCTCACCGTCGAGTCCTGCGACAACCGCGAGCATGATATGCGCGAGTGGTTGCAAAAACGTATCGACGCCGAGGACAAACGCCTCAAGGTCCTGAGCGAGAAGATCGTCCGCGCGATGACCGAATACAAGGATGCCTATAAACTGGAAACCGACGAAGTCGATGCCAGCGTTGAGGCGGGCTTTGAATACCGCGCCATGCTTGCAGGTCTCGAGGCCGACGATCTTCCGCGCTTCGAGGCTCGTTTCAAGGAACTGCTCAACGAGAATACCATCCGCGAGGTGGCCAACTTCCAGTCGCAGTTGGCGCGTGAGCGCGAGACCATCCGCGAACGCATTGCACGTATCAACGAGTCGTTGTCCCGGATCGACTACAACACCGGGCGCTATATCCTGCTCGAAGACCGGCTCAGCCCGGATGCGGAGATTCGGGATTTTCAGAATGAGCTGCGTTCGTGCACCGAAGGCGCCCTGACCGGTTCCGACGATGCCCAGTATTCAGAAGCCAAGTTCCTGCAGGTCAAACATATCATTGATCGCTTCCGCGGTCGCGAGGGGCAATCCGAACTCGACCGTCGCTGGACGGCCCGCGTCACCGATGTGCGTAACTGGTTCGTGTTTGCAGCCAGCGAGCGCTGGCGGGAGGACGACAGTGAACACGAACACTACTCGGATTCAGGTGGCAAGTCCGGTGGCCAGAAAGAGAAACTGGCCTACACCATCCTGGCGGCCAGCCTGGCCTATCAGTTCGGACTGGAATGGGGCGCGGTGCGGTCGCGTTCGTTCCGCTTCGTGGTCATCGATGAGGCCTTTGGCCGCGGTTCTGACGAATCCGCGCAATATGGTCTGCGCCTGTTCGCGCAACTCAACCTGCAACTGCTGATTGTCACACCCTTGCAGAAGATCCATGTCATCGAACCGTTCGTGCACAGCGTTGGCTTCGTCCACAATCCCGACGGGCGCGCGTCCCTGTTGCGCAACCTGAGCATCGAAGAGTACCGCGAGGAGAAGGCGCGGAACGCCTCGTGAGCTGGAGTGGTGGTCGCGAGTTGCGCGCGCAACTGCTGCGCGCGTGGGACCGTGGCACGCTGCTGGCCGAGTGTGTCAGCGGCCAGTCCTCTTTTCCGTGCCGCCTCACGCTCAAGGCGCCCACTGCCGCGCAGATGGGCGACGATTTCGATGCGGTGCGCGCCTGGATCGCCCGGTTGCGGGCACTGCCCAACTACCGTATTGAAATGAGCGAGCGGCGACACCGTGTGCTGGGTGTGAATCAGGTTCCGAGTGCCGTTTGGGTCGATACACTCGATGATGCGCTGGCTATTCTGGGCAAACGTCGCGAGTTCGAGTGTTTCTCAACACTACTGGCGCGCGTCCGTGCACGCCGCCCTGAACTCCTCGACTGGATGGCGTGCAAGCCACACAAGGCGCTGGCGCTGGCGAATGAATTGGACCGCCTGCTGGATGTCGTCGATTGGTTGGCAGCGCATCCACGCTCCGGGATCTACCTGCGCCAGGTGGATATCCCCGGCGTGCACAGCAAGTTCATCGAGGCCCATCGCGGTGTGTTGATTCAATGGCTGGATCGGCTACTGCCGCCCGAGGTGATTAATAGTTCCGCCCGTGGTGTCAGCGGCTTTGCCCGGCGTTATGGCTTTCGTGACAAACCCCAGCGTATTCGCCTGCGTGGACTCGATACAACTCGCTCGTTGCTTGACGGACTCGTTGACGCGGATATCACGCTGGATGCCGACAGCTTCATCCGACTGCAACCAGCCGTCTCACGGGTGTTCATCACCGAAAACGAAATCAATTTTCTCGCTTTCCCGGCAGTGGCCGATAGCCTGCTGGTCTTCGGCGCAGGCTATGGTTTTGACGTGCTGGCGCAGGCGGACTGGCTGGCGCACTGTCAGGTGTACTACTGGGGTGATATCGACACCCACGGCTTCGCCATACTCGACCAACTACGGGCACATGTCCCGCATGCGCGCTCGCTGCTGATGGACCGTGCCACGTTGCTGGCCTTCGAGGACCAGTGGGGCGTCGAAGAAAAGCAAACGCAGCGGGATCTGCTGCGCCTGGGTGCGGATGAACGCGCACTGTATGACGACCTGCGAGACAACCGGATACGTCCCAATCTGCGCCTGGAGCAGGAGCGGATTGCATTTGGCTGGGTGGAGGATGGAATAAGTGCCCTAACCCATCTTTCGAGCCCGACCGTCGTAAGTCATTGATTCTGCCTTTCGCACTGAAATATACATTTGAAAATACAATGGGTTGGATTTTGATTTTCGAATGTAATGCCATAATCGTCTTTTTTGCTATTGACTATCCCACAAAACCTGATCCAATTGACCTTCAAGTTGCTAATTCAATGGGTTACAGAAAAAACAAATCTGTAATGCCATAACGGCCACTTAGAAATGTCTACCTGGCTGATTTATAAGACAATGTTGTTAGTAAAATCGAAAGATGGGCTAAAATAGAGCAGAGAAGTCGCTCGACTTCGACTGTTGAAGCCGGGCACGGTTGAGCGCCTGTTTCAAAATCCCCTGAACAGGAAATCGATCGCATCCATGATTTGATCCCGTTGCATCTCAAGCGACAACACCTTTTTACCCAGGGCACGTTTCGGAATGCCAGCGATCTGCTCGGTGACCATGACCACCTGCACACCTTCAATTTCAAACTGTGGGTTGAGGTACTTGGCGGGTTGGCCGCGTTCGGACCGCAGAGCGAGAGGAACAACGACGCGGGTGCTGACGGATTCCAGCAGGTCCGATTGGACTTCTATTAAATACGGAATAGCAGGCGCGCTATCCGGGTTAGGATTCAGGCAAATATCGAACTGGGCCATCAGAACTGACGCAGCCCATCGCTGAACACACCGTGCTCCTCGACAAAGGCATTGTAGTCGTCCAAAGCGGGCTGATTCTCATCCAGCCACTGTGCATGCCGCTTCTGCCTGATCAAGTGAGAAAGTTCATTTTCAAGGGTGGCGGACAGATTGATCTTCAGGATCTTGGCCTGCTGCAACAGGTCGCTGTTGACGCTGACATTCACTGCTTTTTTGGATGCATGGGTGTTGTAGAAATCGCTCATGGAAATCAGGCACCAATATTGATATTTCTGAAATATATGCGCATATAATATGCGCATATAATATGTGCGTCAACAGCTTAGGATGATAGGGTAACGGGAATTCGACACAAGCGTGTTTTGTGTGTGAACGTGTGCATGGCGAATTGCAATTCATAGGATCAGTGTCAGTATTAAATTCATTTTTACCATGCTGGCTCTCGCCCGATGGGGATGATTTTCCAAGGTGAATTGTTTTATTTATAGTCTGCGTAGAAAGTTTCGGGCTGTGACGAATTTTGTCTTCTCAATTTCCCTTAAAGCCAACAACCAATGTTGTTAATCGCGGCGGGTGTTACAGGGGAGAGGGATCGAATCTGTAGAAGGAACAGGTGGCGTTTTTACTGGTAAACGCCACGGCCCGAGCTAGCTTCCGTGCCGGCCTGTGCCCAGATTGCTTGCTTGCGCGGCGGCGATCCGGAATCAGGTTAGTTTATGTCGGTGTCCCGCCCGGGTGGATTTAATTATTCCGGTTCGCCATTTTCCAGATGCCGTACCGGGTCCATTCGACGGTGGAGAATACGAAGAATCTCGATGCCGATGCGGCACCGGCGAAAGACGATAACATGGCTCTGGTGTGGATAACTGAAAATGCCGACATCGAGTTCCGGTCGTTCGCGCCACAGAGGCTCGTTACGACACAGCCATTTCAGACGCGCCGTGATCGCATTTCCATAGTGGCGTGCCTGCTCTTTGCCCCACTGTTCCCGAGTGTACCGGCCGATCTCGGCCAGATCGCGAAGCGCCGGCCGCGTCAGCCGGAACTTCATTATCCGCCGGCTGCAGGATGACTGGCGCCAGCCATCAGGCCGTCGACGAACGCATCGAGATCATTTTCATCGATGTCAATGACATCGCCCCGGGCGCTTGCCTCAAGCCCTTTTTGGACTTCGGTACGCAGACGTTCCAGCTTCATCGCCTCGATGTCGTCGAATTCTTCCTTGGATACAACCACCACGACCGCGCGGCCGTGGCGTTCGATTGTGACGGGTTCGCGGCGCGCCGTATCGATCAGGTTGCCGAAGTGTGCCTTGGCGTCATGGGCGGTAAATTTTTGCATCTAAAGCTCCTGGCTGAATTAGCCTTATTTGTCCAAATTAGACCAATTGGACCGATTTAACAAGGCGACAGCTTAACTATTTGAGAATCAATAGGTTATTGCGATCGTTTCCGAGGACGCCCGTAACTGCGGAATAAGGTGGCGTCCCCTTGGGGACGCCATTTTGCCTTGCAAGAAATTGAAAATTCAGAAAATATAAAACCGGCTTTAACAAATAAATCGCCAGGCCCAACAAGCAACAGATTTAACAAGTAAAAAAACAGGGGGTTCGCGTACCCCGCCCGACGCCACACTATTCCACGATTTCAGCTACAGCGGACGAGATACTTTCGCTTATAGGGACGGTTGCGTTCAGGAACAAATCTGTCTAAATGATCGTTGTCCCGTGATACTAGCCAATTCGCCATAGACAGCTGAGACTAAGTAGTCACAACCATGGCCATCGGTGAGGCAATGAAACTGAACTATGTTGAACCGACCTTTAATCGCCCGGATCGCATCGGCAGCGAAACTGATCATTCGCTCAATTTCTGGTAATAACTAGCAATTCGGCAAGCACAGGATCGACCGCTTGGTAATCGATACTGATGCGTTCGCCGGCCACCGGCCGGAATAGCGTGTCGGCAAAAGTCACGTGATCGGGATGATTGCGGTAGCTGTCGATCACTGCCGGATGACAGAAGCGTACCAGCCAGGTGTAGCGATACTTTGCATCATCTTGCACGGCTTCACCTGTGAACACCTCGCGCACACCCGGAATGGCGGAGAGCACCCGCCGGCCTTCGGCTATTATTGTTTCGGCACCAACCTCGTCGATGCCCTCGACGTTGTAGATGATCAGATGCTCTACAGGCATCCATGGCCGGCAGCGTGACAGTACCTCGTCGGCACGGCCTGCGCCCCCCCACAGGCACATGCAGCGTTCGGCCTCGGCGGCAACAACCGTGCGGATGTTCTTCACTAACCCGGTAAAACCACTGGAGGCGCCTGCCCTGTGATTTTCATTGATCTGTTTTGCCGCCACATCCGATAAGGCCGTGTAGTAATTGATCTTGGCGACGCCATTGGCGATCAGCCGACGGAACTGATCGTCGGAAAGACCGGTGCCGCCATGAATCACCAACGGGATTCCCAGCGCTTCATTGATCTGCTCCAGGCGTTGAAAATCCAGCTTTGGCCTGCCTTTCATACGCCCATGCACGGTGCCGATGGAAACCGCGAGAAAATCCACCCCGGTTTGTTCTACATAGGTCTTAGCCTCTTCAGGCGTGGTATAGGAGACTTCCCCGGGGTGAAGTTCGGCGTCCTCGCCCTCGATGCCCGGCACATAGCCTAGCTCCCCCTCCACCGGTACTCCGCAAGCATGGGCCATCTCAACCACGGCGTGTGTGCGCTGGATGTTGCCGGACAATGGCTCATGGGAGACGTCCACCATCACCCCATTGCAGCCGAAATTGATGGCGCGCATCGCCGACTTGAGACTGCCGCCGTGATCGAGGTGAATCGCCACCGGTACCGAGGCTCGTCTTGCGGCAGCCTCCACCGCTGGCATCACCAGTTCAAAATCGAAATATTCAAAGTGAGATTCTGCCAGGCTCAGGATCACCGGCGCACGGACCCGTTCTGCCGCTGCCATGATGCCTTCCAGAAAATCCAGGCTCACCAGGTCGAAGGCGCCTACTGCGTAGCCATGACGGTAGGCGTGTTGGAGCATATCTTTCATATCAACGAGCGGCATCGTACGTTACCTTATCTTCTGGATCTGCTCCAGAGTACTTCTGAAGCGCCGTCCCTGAATGTCGTAGATCGCAAACATGTCCGCGTTCTTTAGCCGGACGCAACCGCAGGTTCAGTTTGTTTATCGATCTGTGTATTGAGTTGAGTGCGTAACAGGCAGCCAATCCCGCCCAGCGCTATTAACACATCTGATTGTTCGACCACTTCCACCGCGCAATCGGACTGTCCGGCAAGGCGTAGTATTGATTCCCTGGTATCCTGTGGCCGTACAGATTCTGCAGCGCAGCACGGGCATACTGCACTTTCTGGCGTTTCGATGCCATAGGCTTTACAGTCAGTACAGATCCAGCCGGGGTCCGGTTGATAGCCACTGGCCATGACCAGCGTGTCTACTTCACCCCAGCGTAGCGCATCCAGCGTGTCCGCCGGGCCCACGACCGCCAGGTTCTGGCTGCGCAGTCCCTCGATCAGCCTTTCGGCGACCGTGCGGGATTCCTGCTCTTCGTGTGCGATGAAGCTGGACAGGGTTGCCATCACGATGTCAGCCTGCTGATCGGTTTCGTCAGCCGGGATTATTTCCACCAGTTTGTCCGCCAGATCTTTGGGCAGGGCGTGGTGGACGTGTCTGGTAATCCCGGGATCGCCTGCCAGGATAAGGTGCGTATGGCCACCGGACCGTATCAATGTTTCCAGAACAGCGATTTTGCCATGCACAAACCGGTCTCCGCGATGTGCCTGGTGAACCTGGTAGTGGAGCCGGCTCCATTCCTGCCCCACTCGCATGCGCAGGTCCGGCTCGTTTATCCAGGCCTGAATCGTGGCCGCGCCCAGGTTTACCTCCAGGATGCAGGCCCGGTCCGGTGTGGCGAGCAACACCACATAGCGGTGGTAGTTGTCCTTGAGTTCCACCAGGTGGTAGATATTGGGCGTGGGATAGACTGCGATCCAGTTGGGCAGCGGGGCGGCAAACTGCATGGGCAGCATGAAGCTTCCGCCGAAGGTGCCGCGGACAAAGATTGCCACCCCTTTTGCCTCGGGCAGCAGATTGACGGCCAACCAGGCCTCGATCTTCCCCAAAGCTTCCTCGAAGTCGGCGAGGTCGTTGCCCTTGAGAATGCGCCGCAGGATGCGGGCGCGTTCGTCGAGCACGTCGCGCCAGTTGGTCTGCCCGTTTTCGAGGTTAAGGTAGCAGCTGATAAAAGGCGCATCCGTCTCCTCTATGTTAGCCAGCAGGGTGATGTGCTGTTTAAGTTCGCCGAGGGTGGTCAGGTGAGTCATGCCGATATCCTCTTGCATTGGACGAGGCCTCATTCTTCACCGTTCATGAACCCCAGCAGGTGCAACAGGCTGGTGAACAGGTTGAAAATCGATACGTACAGCGTCACGGTCGCCATGATGTAGTTGGTCTCGCCGCCGTGGATGATGTTGCTGGTCTCATACAGGATCAGTCCCGCCATCAGCAGCACGAACATGGAAGACACCGCCAAGGATAACCCGGGCATCTCGAAAAACACCGCACCAAGCCCGGCCAGGAAGGCCACCAGGATGCCCACCATCAGGAATCCGCCCATGAAGCTGAAATCCTTGCGGGTGGTCAGCGCGTAACCGGACAAGCCGAGGAAGATGGCACCGGTTGCACCCATGGCCGTCATCACGACCTGGCCACCGTTGGGCATGGCCAGATAGGCATTTAGAATCGGCCCCAGTGTGTAGCCCATAAAGCCAGTCAGGGCGAATACGAAGGCCAGTCCCAAAGCGCTGTCACGGAACTTCGCAGTCAGGAACAGCAGACCGAAATAACCGCCGAGCGTGAGCAGCAGCCCCGGATGGGGCAGACTCAGCGCCATCGAAACCGCCGCGGTCAGCGCGCTGAACAGGAGAGTCATGGACAGCAACATATAGGTGTTGCGGACCACCTTGTTGGTAGCTAGAACGGCCGTCTGTGCACGGGCCGTCGCGCTTGTCATTGATGTATTCATGATGAGTTGTCTCTTGTCGGGTTGAATAAGTGGTTACGGGTCATTCGTTAATCGATACCATGTCGTATAGACCGGTTGCGCGCCCCCTGTCGCGCTGACGTGCCAGCCGGCGCCCAACGGTACGCCCGGCGCGATCGGTCGCACGGTCGATGGCGACGTACAGGTCGGCCTCGGTATCTTCGATCACTACATCGGGCAGACCGGCCAGCACCACCTGCAAGTGGCAGCGCTTGTCTGCACCACCGCGCGGGCCATTGATGTCGGATAGCCGCATGACAACCCGCTGAATGTGATCGTCACAGCAGGTCAGGGCGAATCGCAGCCGCCGTTCGGCATGGCTGCGCAAGGCGTCGGTCAGGGAAAAATTGCGTGCCTGGATGTCAATCTGCATAGGGTTCTCCTCTGCTTTGCTGTTCATGTTTCATGAGTGGGCATGCTAGGCGGGTGTAATAGTCAAAAAAAATACGAATATACTTGATATACTGATCGGTATTTACGAAGTAATGGTAACCCTATGATTAACTACAAGCATCTGCACTACTTCTGGGCGGTGGCCAGAGAGGGAGGCATCGCCCGGGCCAGTGAACGGCTGCACCTGACACCACAGACCATCAGCGGACAACTGAGCCTGCTGGAGGAATATCTTGGAGTGGGGCTGTTTGCGCGGGTCGGACGTAACCTGGAACTCACTGACGCCGGACGGATGGTGTTGAGCTATGCCGATGAGATCTTTTCGCTGGGCGGCGAGCTGGAAGAAGTGATACACCAGCTGCCGGAGGGCCGTCCCCAGCTGTTCAGGGTTGGCGTAGTCGATGTGGTACCCAAGTCTATCGCCCATCGTATTCTTATGCCTGCGCTGCAGATGCCGGAGCCAGTGCGTATGATCTGCCGCGAGGCGAGTCTTGATACGCTGTTGGCGGAACTGGCCGTGCACCACCTTGATCTGGTACTGGCCGATCGTCCTATTCCTCCCACCGTCAGTACGCGGGGCTTCAGTCACAAGCTCGGTGAGTGCGCGGTCAGCTTCTTTGCCACAGAGAAACTGGAAAAGCAGTTAAAAGGTGATTTCCCCCATTGTCTGGACGGGGCACCGTTACTGTTGCCCAGCAGTGGTAATCAGCTGCGTTCCGGCATTGACAAGTGGCTGGACAAACATCGCATCCATCCGCGCATGATTGCCGAGTTTGATGACAGCGCACTGATGAAGGCTTTTGGGCAAGAAGGTGCGGGAATCTTTATCGCGCCCGCTGCTATCGAGGCAGAGGTGGAGTGGCAGTATCAGGTGACGGCGATTGGCCGGGTTGATGAAGTGAAAGAGCATTTTTATGCCATATCGGTCGAGCGTCGGGTCTTGCACCCTGTTGTCTCT
>Ga0209456_10000737_pt1 | contig 17006 bp, 5 predicted proteins | sample COG_11_FD_184755 | JGI IMG/M metagenome (GOLD analysis project Ga0209456, IMG submission 184755) | Pelagic marine sediment microbial communities from the LTER site Helgoland, North Sea, for post-phytoplankton bloom and carbon turnover... | ecosystem: Environmental > Aquatic > Marine > Neritic...
TCTTCTTCTCGTGTCATTGATATTCTTTGGTTCTGTATCGGAAATATTAATGAGAGTTCTTCGAGTGGTGCTTTTTCACGATTTACTATATTCAGAATGATCTGTTTTTCTCCTTTAATGTCGAGTATTTCCAAAGATTCAAATAGAGTTGGGTTTTCAAATTCTTTTCTTGGGACCGGATGATCACTCCACAAGTATCCTCGTTTTCCTTCTATCGATGTTTCTCCTCCAGCTGGAGTGATTCGGTCAACTTTGAATTCTCCTTTAAACTTGTGGGTATCCATTATTTTTACCTCATCGTAAAAAAATGTTCGAATGTGATCGATCATATCTTTTCGAAGATCGAAATCTTTTATCATTCCTTTCTTATCCAAAATATCTTGAGCTAGACTCATGTCTCTCTTATATTGTTCAAGAATATTGATGTTGTCTTTTATCCGCATGTTTAACTCATTAGTCTTCTTCCATTGATTCTGATTTTCCTTGAGTTTGGTTAACTCCTTATTAGCATATTCGCTTGATCTTCTATTCATTGCGTGAATGTTACTTATCTCCAGTTTCTTACTCTCTAGTTCTTTTCTTAACTCTTTATTTGTTTCTTTAGCCTTTTCTCGTGTTTGTAGTTTTGTCTGTAAAGTTGTAATATTTTCACTTAAAGTCTTTGTTTCCAGAAATTGTTTTTCAAATCGTAATCGCTCTTGTGTGTATCTGTTCTTTTCTTTGATTACGTCTTCTTTAAGCTTTTCTATTTCCTTGTTCTGTCGTTCAATGTTCTCTTTCAGTTCGGTTTCGATAACTGTTGACTGTTTCAGGTTCCTGGTGGATGTTGGAGGGGCTTCCTTCTTCGTTTCTTTATTCAATTCTGGATACAATATATCTGAGATATCGTCACAGATTGGTTCAATGCTTTCAGTGTTGGGTTTACACTTTTTGGGTTTGGGTTCGTCTTCTTCAGTATTATCATGGGATCTCTTTTGCTTATTCCAGATCTTTTCATGTTCTTTCATGTGTTCTAGTTGATTTCTGCTTTCAATCGTTACCGCTTCTATTTCTTCTGGTTGAATACTCATTATTTTTCCTGGGTACAGAATATTAGTAAGATAATATTCTTTGTCAAACTTATTTGTTCCAGAAATCTTCCATAGATTACTGTTCTCCTTTAATTTGTACATCCATCTATATTCGTATGTTAGCTCTACTTCTTCTCCAGTTTTTCTCTGATTTACAAGTTTTACTTCTCGTTTTCGCTGATTTTTGAATCTAATTCTGTCTTCTTCTGTGAAGTCTTTTAATTCTTGTTCTTCACAGGCAAGGGATTTTCTCTTCCGTTGAATCTTCTGGTAACTAGATTTGGGGTTATATTCTCTTGTTGGGGTGGTCCAGTATAGTCCGAGTTGTTGGCTAAAGGTATATCCAACTGTTGGTTGACTCGATATCATTATTGGGGATTCTACTCCTTTCGGGATGTCGAGGAAAACGAAATATTCCTTTGGGTATATTTCACAATTTATTGGGATCGTTTCTCCTTCTTCTACATAGACCGGTATTTTGTGAATCACTTCTTGCCGAAAGTCTTTTTGTGAGCATGCTGGTTTTCCTGGGCCTACCAGATACATTTTGGGTGTTTGACTTTCTCGGTTTATCTTCGGGTATATTTTCACATGTCTTCCGAATAGGAATATTTCTGACATGTTGCTAGCATATTCTGGTTCTCCGTAGAAGGCTTCTCTTCTTTCTTCAAATGTACTCGTATTGTTTTCCATTCTGTCTTGTGAATTCTGTTGTCTTGTAGATTCTGTATTGTATTTGTATCTTCTATAATTAATTATATTACTTCTTTTTCCAATCTGTTTTCACAGTTTTTGTTTTTGGAAAAGGGTTTGCAGTGACGAAGATATGGTGTTCTTGAAGATGTAATATCTTTTCAGTGTATCTGTTTTTCAGATGGAGGTTATGACAAGGGTCTGGGAAAATATGTTTCTTTGTCTTTGGATCCTCTTTATTGGTCGATATTCTTGGCAAGAGAATCGCTCGAAGAAGAGACGAAAGGTTTTTGGGTCTGATCGGCGAATCTTCAAATGAGGGAATACAAGGAAATCTTTATCCTTGAAGATTTCAAGTGGTGAAATTTTTCATAAATTTCTGGAAGTAGTATTTCAATAATCCAGTAGTATTTCTGCAGAAGAGTTTATATCTTCTTTCTGGCTTGTTCTGGATTGTGGTTGAAGGATGTTGGTGGCGAATCAATTCTTTCTTCTTTGATTCTTCGGGAAAAATGGGGAATTTGGAATTTAGTTTTCAACTTGTGTTTAAAATTGGTTCTTATCGAGCCAATTGAAAAGTTCAAGATGATAGTTTTTGGTATATCGTTCTAATCGTTGAATTTGTTTGTAGATCGTCCGTCTTCTGAAAGTCTTGTGATCAAATTGCTAAACAACTGAACAGTGTAATAAACATTCAAGAATATATCATTTTTTTGTGTTTTTAGATTTTTTGTAAAAGTATGTAAAAATTTTATGAGTAAAATTAATCCTAAAAAAAATAAAAAAATATTTCATGCAAGTGATTTTAGAATGATTATTTTCCAATCATTCTATTTACCTCTGTATATGGGGACGGTATGGGTATTGGGTCATCTTCATAAATTGTTATCTCATTGATATTCCGCTGAATATTTTGTGCTTGTACATAGTCATTATTTTCTTCTGATTCATGGGACACTTCTTGAAAATTTCCCAAGTGTAAAACTGGTTGATGTATACTAGTTGGTGTTACTTCCTCTAATCTTTTTGTCGTTTGTATTTCTGTCAACATGGTAGGGGGTAAAATTTTTGTGTTGTTTCCATGCTCATCATCACTATCATTGCGATTAGAAGTATTTTTTCCATAAGGGGGTAAAGGTATATCGTTTATGTTATTGACTACCATTATTCTTTCCTTTTCGTTTGTTTTTCTTTCTAACTCTCTTATCGCTGCAGAAAAGAATAGATTTGTGAAAGAAATAATTACGCATTTCATAAGGCTTAGTCCATTTCCAAAACCTTTCTTTAGTTCTAAAGCTCCTAGTGTTGCAATTATAATTTTGTATACCCATGTTATTAACATGAATGCTCCAAAATATCCTCCCGCTAGTTGTAAATAATATGCAACTATTCCGAAAGTATATATGTAACTACTAACAAATTCGCTTTTTATTTTGTCAAAAGCACTATGGATATCTACTGGTACACCTTGATTAGTAAATTTTCCATAAAATCTTCTGTCGATTTGGTTTCCATTGTTAACATATGTGTTAAGTAATATAGCAGTTTTTGATCTTTCAGCTAGTTCCTCATCTATTTCATTTGTTAAAATTCTTTCCCAAAACTTTTTGGTAATTTCTGGGGTGTATAATCCTGAATCTGTTGCACTATGTTCTAAAAATGTTCCTTTACTATTTTGATTCTCTGGTGAGAAAACTAATGGAATATCTGCTACAGCCACTAAATTTGGTGTTAACCTAAACCACGAATCTTTATCTTCAGGGTCTAGTTGAAAATATGTAAATAATTCGTTTTCACAATCCATTTCGTTGGCATGTTTTGTTCTTTTTCTTGTTTGTGGATCTACGAACATCAGTTCTCCTTCTACCGCTATAGGGATTTTAGTATAACATTTATCTTTGATGTACAAGTTATTTTCTTCTGTTGTACAATAGTAAAGCCATACAATTGATCCATGGATACTTGCAAAAGCTGATCTGTTTCCTGTTAACAAGAATCCTGCATTTTTTGGGTTAATCGTCGCTTGATTTAATATTTCATATTTCAAGGTTTTGCTTAACTCACAAATGTCGTTGAATAAATTGTTATCTTCTTCTGAGAGAATTAAATGTTGTTTATACGCAACATAATCAATTTTTCCATCTGTATGTGCGTTTATATTTATTCCTGAATTTAGTTCACTTGTCGTCCATTTGTCATAGCTTTTTCTTTTTCCTAAATCCTGTAGTTTATTTAGCACTTTTGATTGTACTTTTTCGTTTGTATTAGTGTGGAACTTTGTATTTAGATCTTGTCTCATTTCCGGGTAAAAATCATGTTCACCATATTGTTTGAAGTATCTTTCTCTATTTACTATTCGTTCTAGTGTATCGTAATCTAAATTTTTTGTTCTTCCTGTTTTTAGATTAAATCCTCCTGCAAATATCATAACATAGATGTCAGGTAAATTTGTTTTAAAGGTGTGTGTTCCTTCAAATTTTGGGATTTTTGTACCACATACATCATTTACTTCGTTTTCTAATTTGAATTTGATGTTAGGTAAATGTCCTTCGTATTTCCATTTGCGATTTGGTAAATATCTAAATCCTCCTACAGAGTCTGTTTCTATAATTCTATGTTTCCTTTCAATTTCTTCTTTAGTTGGTCTATCTTCGAATGGGGCTTCATATTTGGTAAATGGATGATCTTCAAACATCTTTTGTACATCCTGTCTTATTTTTTCATCCGTTACAATAAAATATTGATTTTTCCATTTATGCATCTTTCCAATATCTGTTGATTCTTTGATTGTTGCACTTTTATTTCTATTGTTTACTATGGTTGGTATGCAATTCATGTCTTCACTTACATGATCTAAACCTCGCCATACGAACGTAGCGAATTTTGCTGATGTTGGTGCACAACCTTCTTCATCTATTGTACATGGTAATGTTTTCGATTCATAAAGTAGTCTTCTTTTTTCTATGTCATGTGTTAATTGTCCAGATGATAGTTTCATTTTGAATTCATTAACATAGACATAATGTCCATTTCCTGATTTACAATTTTTATGATCATCTTTTGGATTACCTTGAATATTTTTTCCTAAGATCCATGTGTTTGCTTTGTCAATTTGGAACTCCCAATTCTGTTTTCGAAATTTAAGTTTTAGTATTCCATATTTTTCTTCTAGTATTTCTAACCATGCTGATCTACAGTCAGAAATGCTAATTTCTACGTTTTGAGGCATGAACCTAGAGGTTCTCTCATCTATGACTCCAGCTTCATTACTAAATACTCCTCCTGGGCTACACCAGTATCTGTAGTGTATCGCCTCTGCTTCACAGATTGCTGTAGGTATGTTTTCAATGTATGTTAATGAAATTAACGCATATTCTACCGCTTGTGTTTCTATTTTCATAGATTCTGTGTCACAATCCTCTACATATGTTAAGGAATATTTTTCGTACTTTGTTGGTTGGGTGCAATCATAGTTTATGACTTTTTTGTTGGATTCGTATTTTGGTTCGACATAGGGTTCTGTTATTCGTTTGGAAAAAATAGGTTTTGTTTCTACATTTGTCAATACTGTGAGAATAAGTATTGTCAATGTATACTTGTTTACCATATTTGAGTCTTTACGAATAGATAATTCCATATTCAACGATGAAACAAAACAGTTGGGGACTATTGATTTTATAGTCTGTTGATTGTGTTTTAAATCAAAAGAATTAGATTTTTGATCTAATGGTGCTGCACTAACTTTTGATTTGAATTATGATTCCTTATTAAAAAGTTCTAATTTTGGAACGTTGTCTAAGAGTGCACAATTGATTTTCACTATTCTTGTTCCTTGTTTTTGGGAATTTTGGGATTTTTCACTTATATTTAAAGGATCTTGTTCTGGGTTTTCTAACTTCTGTTGTTCTTTTGATGCTTTTAGTTCCTCTAATTCGTTTGTTAGATCTGAAATTATGGATTTGAGTCGATCAATTTCCTCTTCTTTTTCTTTTTCTTTTAATCTGGTTAGGAAAGTATTTTCTTGATAAGTTGGTAATTCGTCACCGCATTTAACGCATAAAAATCGTTGACTACTTACAGTTAATTTACTTTTCTTCTTCGTTTTTTCAGTTTTTTCTTTTTGCTCTTTTGGTTTTGTAAAATCAATTGAAACTTTAGGTATATTTGGTTTGTGATTTTTCTCTGTTTTTACTAGCCAATCTTTCACAGTTTGTTGTTTTGTTTTATTCTCTTTTCGTATATCCGAAATTATTGGCTTGATTTTAGTTCTTCTCAACTTTTTCTCTGATTTTGTTATAAAATCAAAATCTTGCAATTCTTTTGGTTCTGTTTCTATTATTGAATTACTATCTGAACTTATCTCGACTAATAAATCTCTTTCGGAGTTTTTATCTTCTTCCGTTGTTTTTCCTTTTATTTTTGGTTTTACGGAAATTTGTTGTAGTGTTTTTCCTTGTTCACGATAATTTTTTTCTTCGTTTTGGTTTTCTTGAAGAATTTTTTGAGAATAAGGAGCTACTACATTCGTCGGTTCTCGTGATATTGTTGGTTTTTCTGATGTATTTTGAGCCGCTATTGGCTCTACTTCTTGTATTTCCGCTATTTTGGCGTCTTCGTGTATCTCTTCAATATTTTCTATAATTTTTTCTTGTATCTTTCGTAATTCAATTTTTATCTCAGGTTTTTCCCAATCTAGTGGTTTCGTTTCTATTGGGATATTTGGACTATCTGTTCCTTTTATGATTTTTGTATATGTTCTTGGTAGCTTATTTTTTATTTCGTATAGAGCTTGTAATTTTTCTTGAAGAGGAGATCTCTTAATATAATCAATATGGTTATATGTTCTTTCTGTTTTCAGATCTCTTCTTATGTGATGTCTTTTGTTGATGTAAGCTCTTGCTAAGTCAACTTCAAACGTTAGTATTTGTCTACTTATAATCGTTTGTCTTGTTCCTTCAATTAATTTTATCGTTGAAAAATGTTCTTTCAATCCTTTCTTAAATTTCTTTTTCTCTTTTGGGAAAAGATTTACTAATTTTAATGCTCCTAGATTGTAATTTTCGTTATCTAAATTTTCCCTTAGATAAGAATCTAGTTCTTCAGATACGAATTTCTCCCAAGTGTCTGTATCTTGGTTTTCTGGCTTTATATCACTAAATAGGTTTCCAATACCTATTTGGTTAATATAGCTTTTGAGGCAATTTATTTGGTCTTGTTGGATTCTCAAGAATTCAAAATTTTCTCTATCTAAACCGTTTAATTTATCAAATAATTCATACTTTTTCAGAGTAAAATCGGGTTTTAGTAAGTCTAGTTCGTTTGTTACTAGGAGTTTTGCACTTCTAGTTTTTCCAAGTTGTTCTGTTTCTATAACTAATTCCTTTTGGATTTTTAGTTTTTCTTCATAAGCAGCATGTTCAACTATATTTCTTTGAATACTGTATAGTTTGAAATTTATATATTCGTTAGGATTTAAGAATTGTTCTATTCTTACTCTATCCTGGAAAAAATTTTCAAATTGTTCAAAGTCTGCTAAACTATAATTATCTCTTCTCGTTTCTGGTATTGTTTGGCATATAGCTAGGCATCCATTTGGATTAGTGATGTTATATTCATTCAATGTTTCGATGTGAGTTTTTGAATCCTTAAATTTTAAGTGATCGCAATAATAGCACTTTTCAGTGTTATTATGATGATCTTTAAAGAAACTGAACTTATCTAATATTGATAGGTCATCATTTCTGCTTGGTAGTTTATAGTCTATTTCTGTGTCTTCGTATTCTTGTTCAAAAATTTCTTCTAGTTTACTTGTATCTTTTAGACAAAAATCTCTGATAGCTGATGTTAGAAATTCTTGTTTTCTGATACTTTTCCTTTCTGCCTTTTGTTCTTCAAAATCAAAGTTTATTCCGTAAGGTTTATAATAGTGGAATTGGTTGTTAATACTTTTTACTGTTAACACTTTTGATTTTATTTGTTTTCTGTAGTCATTTAGAAATTTTCTATCTTTTTGACTAAATTTTGGCAGTTCGAGATTTTCGTTATCAAAATCACTATCGGAAGAGCTCTCTTCTTTACTTTGTGTTTTGAAACTTTCTTTCTCTCTTTTTGCGTGTTGTACTATTAGTAATGGTCCTCTTTCTTTATTGACAAATTTTGTTCTTCCTGTTATAGTTTCTAAGAATTCTTGTGCCTGTTCTAAGTCAGTTTTTATTCTTATTCTGCAATGTTTTCCTTCTGTATCTTTTGTCTCTGTCCAGTGTAAATTAAAGTTTTCGTCTTTTAAAGGTTCGTGTTCCTTTATAAATGTTCTTGTATAGAATTTATATTCTTTTGGCTTTAGAAAACAGTATTTTTCTGTATTCTCAAATTCTTTATCTTTTGTCAAATCTAGATCTTTTCTTAGGATACTAAATGTATGGAATCTCCAAAATTTCTTGCTGATAATTTCAGGGTTTACATTAGGAAGTATATATACGTGATCGCATATATTTTCTACGTCAATTAATACAACTTCAGTTCTACACCAATTTTTTCTGTCGAAAAATGATTCAAACTGTGTATTTTGAAAGAATTCTTCTAGTTTCCTTTCCACTTGGCATCTACATTGGCATCTTATACAAACAAATATAATTTCTCCTAGGTAGGTTCTACTTTTGGATCCTATTCCTAAATTTGGTGTGAAATTATGTGTTGTTACGAAATAGTCATTTACGTCAATGCAAATGAAAGGGTATTTGAGTGGATAATTTGTACTCTTTTTGTATTTCTTTCTTGTGAATTTTTTCTCTTTAGTGCTTACCGTTAAATTGGGTTTTCCTGTTGAAGATAGAATTTTGTTGTAAGTTACAATTCAGACACTTTAAATGGTGTTCTGTTCTATCGTTGTTCTGAACGCTTGTATATTCAATATTTCTTGGTGCAAGAATATTGACTGTTAAGATTGTTCTTAAACTTAATTCTTTTGGTTCGTCAAATTGCAATTGTCTGATATATCTTTCTCTCACAAATTCTTCTCTCGGTGTAGTATTAGTTCTTAGATTTTGTGAATGGAAAGCGTTTATCTGGCTTATCGGATTTTGTGTTATTTCCTTCACAAAAGTATTCAATCCTGGTGAATTATAAATTTTCTGATGATTTAAAGCAGCGTGATTTTGTTGGTAATTTTGAAATTGGTTAGAATAATAATTTCCTTGGTTGGTAAGGAAGTTATTTTGGCTATGGTTATAGGGGCTTTGAAAGAATTCAGTTGGGTATAGTTGTGAGTTTTGGTTTGTACTTGGGACAATCGGGGGTTGTTGTTGGTAGAATGGTTGAAAATTTTGGGGATTTGGGCAATTATTGTTAAAGTTAGTCCAATAATTACTTAATGGTAAGTAATTTGCTCCGTTGGGATACTGGTTTTGGTATTTTGTATCACTTGAGTAGTTAGTTGGTAAATCCAAGTCAGTTAAGATTTGATTTTGTTCTTGTCTTAAGTTTTGACTTGGTTCTAAAAAATTATTGTTTTGCCAAATTTTTTCTAAGTTCTGAGTATTTGGTTCTCGCTGAGCGCAAGGTATTGGGGAATCTGTCTCTTCTGTAGTTATTGGGTGGTTAATTTTTGTTGTAGGGGAATTATTTTCTCTAATGGTAGGTAGTTCTTGTTTTTCTTTGGCTTTGCTAATATTCATAAAGTCTTACCTGTAGATACTCTTACGGATTGTTCGATCTCAAAGTCAATTTTTATCTTGAGTCCGAGAAAGAAGCAACCGATCTGAGCGACGAAAATTTGAAGAATGAATTCTCCAAACGTTCGTCTTAATTTGTCCTACCTTTCTGGGTTCGTTTGGTTTAGGTCATTGGTTTGATCTAGGAATCGAAGTTGGGTCAAAGGTCTAAATCTACCTTCAAGTTAATCTATTATTCTCTTTCTCTCCGTGATGTAAATTAAAGGATTATCGTGCCTTCTATAGATGTTCATCTTATAGATTGCGGCGATCCGTTACTTTAAAGGGATAGTGGTGGTTATCATCGATTTGAATTAATTTTCTTTGGTTCCTTGAATTATAGATTTTCTTCTACTATCTATCTAATTCTTCGATTTGAATTAATTTCTTGTGATTCTTTGAATTATAGAGGTTCTACTACTAACTAATTCTTTTATGTTCCTCTAGTAACCTTAGGGGAAATCAATAGATCTTCTATAAATTGGTAACTCCCCGTAGAGTTATACTATCTTCTGATATTCTATCTTTTGATTTAATTAGCTGTATAGTTTCTCTATAAAGGTAAAAGGGATAGAGGTTATTCCTTTCTAGTTGTCTTATCCTTGTTTTAGGTCAAACCTTACGTCAAATAAAGTAATTTTTTGCTACATTTTTCTTTGGTTATTAGTTTTTCTGGAAAAGATTTTGTTAAAAATTCATGCAAAAATTAGGAATAAAAAGTCTTTATTATCATATGGTTATGATCCATTAAACAAAATAGTTTGAAAATAAAATTACGAGATTTTTATGAAAAATATTTAAAATTATCTGAAGTTTTTCCATTTTTTGATTAAATTTAATTTCATAAAAATAATTCGGGATAAATTTTTCCATGCAATTCTTCACAATGTATTATCAAGAAATTTTTATATAATACTGGAGTGTGTTCCAGAATTATGTCTTTTTCGAAGTTTTGGTTTATTTCTCATCATTTCTTCGTTTATTTCTTCTTTCCTTTGTAAATTATCATTAAGAGATGAAAATTTAATATTTCCTTCCGATATCAATAATGGTTTTTCATCTATTTTGAATAATTTGTTTTTTACTTCCTCATTCCATTGTATCTTTTGTGCTCTCTTCTTTTTGTTTAACAGTCTTTTTGATTTTCTTGTATTTGTATTTTTCTCCTGTTTTAGGAAATCTTTTAATTTTACAATACAATCTTTTGCTCTAAAAGTTTCTGTTAATTTCTCGTTTGGATTTTGTTGTTCTGTGTTTTCGCCAATTTGTTTATCAAGATCTACTTCTGTTTCGAAATCATCATCTAGATTATTGCTAAAATTAATCTCTTCGTTAATTTGATTTTCATCATAAAAACTATTTGTTAATTCTTCGACAATATCTTTTTCTGATTCTATCAAATTTTCATTTGACATTACTTCTGTGATATCAATAGATTTTTGGGGTCTGTCATTTAGGCTTTCATCTAGTATTTCTTCTGATATTGTATCATTTGGGTTATTCTCATTTTGGGATAAATTTTCTATATTTGCTTCTTCTAAGTCTTTGTAGTCCGTATGATATTTTATTATCATTGGTGGTATGGAGTCTGTTTTTGGTATGTATGGTACCAAATGATTTCTATGAGATGTATGTTGGTTCAATTTATCATCATCTTTTTCTAGATTATTTGATAATAAATATGTTACATCTGTTAGTATCTTTTCGATTCTAAATGGTCCAGTTCGTTTTTGTTGATATTTTTGTCCTTTTCCTCTTTCAAATAGCATTTTTGCTTTTAGGACTAATGATCCTACTTTCAACTGTTTTCCTAATTGATGTTTATCTCTCATCGTTAAGATTTTTTCTGTTCTTTCCAATTGTTTTTGATGTACATGACTATACATTTTAAACATTCTATCTTGTATTTCTAAAATTTCGTTTGTTATTGGATGTTCTTTAACAAAATCAAAATAACCATTTTGAGGTTGATCTTCCATGTGTTGGTGTTCTGGTAATCCATAACAAAATGAGTCTGAATTTGTATTTTCACATGTTCTATCACTTTTTCTTGTGATTTTCAGTTCCATTTCTAATGGTAGATTTGGTTGTTGTCCTAGAAATAATTCATATGGGCAATAGTTTAGATAATCTACACATTGTGTGTTCATTGCTAATTTTGCATTTTCTACTTCTTTTGACCAATTTTGAAAATTCTCTTCTCCTTGTAATCTTAAATATTGTCCGATTATTCTGTTTTTATTCTCTACAGCTCCATTTGCCCAAGGACAATAGGGTTGTCTTGGTCTTAGTTCAATATGAAAAGTGTTACAATATTCTGCAAATTTGCCGTTTGCGTATTCTGTTCCTCTATCTGTTATTACTGTTTTTGGTATTCCATATGTGCAAATCCATCCTGTGTGGAATGCTTTCACTATTGTGTTAGCTTCTAGATTTTTTACTGGTATTATCTGTACAAAGTGACTAAATGCATCTACCATCACTATTAGATATTGTTTTTTGTCTGATTTTGGATTTATCGGTCCTTTAGAATCAATATGAATTCTTTGATTGGGATAGTAAGCAGTTTCAATAAATGGAGTTCTGGGTGCTGTATTTAAATCTGTTCTTTTAGTTTTGTTTAGTTGACAATTTTTACAGTCTTCTATTAATCCCATTAAAAATGATTGATCATAAGGCATATAGAATAATTTTCTAAAATGTGTTGTTGTTTTCATTATTCCAAAATGTCCTTTTAGTTTTCCAATATGTATTTTCTGAAATATTAAAACTATTAAAGAAATTGGTACACAAATTTTTCTTTCTATTGTTGTATCCGTTGGATACGTTTTAATAAAAATTAGATCTGTTTCTTCATCTATTTCTAAATCTTCGAATTTATTCCAATATCTTGATAATCCTTTATTTTTTGTAATATTTGTTGATTTTTTGGGTTTTTCTTTCGGGTTATTTTCTAACCAATTTCGTACTTCACTTAGTACAAGATCTTTTTCTTGTTCTATTTGTAAGATTTCTGTGGATAGACTTGTGTTTGATGGATCTATCATTACTCTCTCTAATAAATTTTCTTTCAAATTTATTCCATTGATTTTCATGTCTTCGAGACAGTCTGTTTCAGTTAATAATCCAAATTCGTCTTGTGTTTGTTTGTTTTCCAATTTTTTTCTTTGCTTGTATCCTATTTCTCCTTGTTTAATTATTTCAGTCATGTTTTCTGTTTCTTCCCAGTCTATGGTATTAACTGTTTCTAGTTTAACTTCATTTCCTTCGTCTATAATCTGTAATCTATATATATCAGTTTCTGGTGTTTGTACAATTATTGGATGTGAATCCTTTCGATTTTCTTTATTCGTATCTTCAAATTGCACCATATATCTGATTTCTTTTAGATTATTGTTTAAGAATTTTATTCCTTCTGGAATTGTTCTTTGTAATTTCATGGATTTTTTCTTTGAATTTTTTGAAAAATTTCTTGATAGCAAGTCGGCTATTGGTATTGTTTCTCCTGGTGTCCATATTATTTGTAAATTTGAGAATTTACTTAAATATGCCATATATCTGAATAATCTTGGTGAGCTTATATGCTGTTTAGTATATAAGAAAATTATTGGTCTATGATCTGTTCTGATGGATATAACATGTGGTGATCCAATAATCATGAATTCGTAAGATTGTAGTGCATAAATCACCGCCGTTAATTCTCGATAAATTATTGCGAGTTTCTTTTCCGCCGGACTAAATATTCTACTGTTATAGCTAATAATTTTAGTCTCGTGATTTATAAATTGGTATAACACGCTACCTATTCCTTCTCCGCTTGCATCTACTTCTATTGCAAATGGATAATTTATACTAGGAATAGTTAATTCCATGTCTTCTTTTAATTGTTCTTTTATTAGTTCGAAATTTTTATTTGCTTCATCTGTCCATTTAAATGGTCTTGCTACTTGTATGACTTCAAATAGTGGTCCTAGCAATTTGTTCATGTTTGGGCAAAATTTTGCATAATATAACATGGCACCAATAATTCGCATTGTTTCTCTTTTTGTTTTTGGTATTTGTAGCTTTTGAATAGCTGCAATTTTCTTTGTTATAGGTCTTATTTTATTTTCACTTACAATGTGTCCTAAAAATTGTACTTCTTTTAAAAAGAAATATGATTTATTAGGTGCTGCTTTTAGATTAGCTTTTCTCATGATTTGATGGAATTCATCAATGTTTCTAAACATTTCTTCTACTGTTTGAGATTGCATTAATAAATCATCTATATAGGCTAATAATCTATAGTCTTTCATCATTTCATGGAAATGTAATTGAATTATGTATGTGAAAAATGCTGGTAAATATTTTAATCCATAGAATCCTCTAAGGAATGTATATTGTGATGTTCCTATAACAAAATTCATCAGGTTTTGTGTTTCTTCTGATAAAGGTACTTGGCTATAAGCATAAGATAAATCAGTAGATGTATAGAATTTTCCTATGCATTTGGTTAATAGAACTTGTACCGCTTCTACAGGCCATTCCATGTGTCCTGCTGTGTTGGCATTTATAAATCTTGCGTCTAATACAATTTTGATACCGTCGCCTTTTGGTATAATTATGGTGGGATTTATAAATGTTGTTCCCATAATGCATTGTTCAGCATTTCCTACTTTTTTAATCACGCCAGCTTCCTCTAACTCTTTCAATAATATTTGCATCTTTTCTCTGTAATGCATTGGTATTTTAGAGGCTCTTTGTCGTTTTAATTCTATTCCGGGTTTTAATTCAACGTGAAATTCTGTGTTTATTTTTCCTAAATCATATTTATGTTTAGAATAAACGTCATGATTTTCTACTAATTTGTTTGTTAGTCTTTCTAAAGTTTTGTTTGAAATTATACTATATGAAAAATCAAATTTATCTAAAAATTCTTTTTCTTCTTTATTAAAATAATCGAATTTTTGGTAAATTTTTGGATCAAATCCCTTATGTTGGTAAAATCGTTTATCGTCTGGTGGTTTAAACGTTTTTGAAGATTTTTCAATTTTTGCTTTTGGGTCTTTTTCTAGTTCTAGAGTTTCTAGTTCTTTCATCCTTATTTCTTTATCTTCTTGCTTTCTTTTTGATTTTTCTCTTGTTTCATTCGCTTGTGGAGTTAAATCAATATAATTTATTGACTTTTTTTCTAATTTTTCTCCGTAAATGAATTTCTTTTCTTCATCTGATAAATTTTTGTACTCAACTTGTTGTTCAAATGTTTTTAATAATTTTTGTCCTTCTTTATCATAAAGTTTATTTTTCGTCGTTATTTTTCCTTTTTTGGGTTTTATTTCCGTTTTTTCTTTCTTTTTTGTTGGTTGAATTTTAATTTCTTTGTTGTTCCCTTTGTTTATATAGTATTCTAAATCAAATAAATCTTGTTCATTATGTTCTTCATTCAATTGATATGGAAAAACTATATTATTCATTTCTGAGATTATCTCATCATCACTTTGATCTGTATCTTGTTCTTTGTCTATTAACTTGCATGTGATGTTATTCAATTCACATGATTCTTTTAAGATTCTTTGGAAGAATTTTTTTGAATCTATAATATTGAATCTTTTATCTCTATTATCTTTTATGTTTGTTACATCGTATTTGATTTGACCAATTTCGATGTTGTCCAAAGTTAGTATATGTTCTGAAGGATTTTGGATTACTATATACATGTTTTGATTGTCGTCTGCGTTTGTTCCAACGCATCCACATTTATATATTTCTGTAATCTGTTCACTAGCTTCAACATATGGATCACTAATTTTACATTTAATTTGTAATTCATTTTCAATATCTCTTTTTCCTTTTCCAACTATGTGTACACTTCTTGTACTTCGTGGTTTGATTGAGAATTTTTTTGGTGTTTTCACTATTTCCATTATGCTACAATATGGAAAATTTTTATCTTTCCATCCTTGGAGTTTAATTTGTTCTTCTGAATTTTTTAATGTGAGGTAGTAATCTTCTATCTCTATGCTTTTAACAAAATTGTTAATAAAACATGATCCTAGTATGTTATACATGTTTTCTTCTACAATATTGAATTTGATATTTGCACTTTCTTTCTTTTGTGTATCGAAATATCCTTTAATTTTGCATTTTTTTATTGTTTTTAAATTTTTTCCATTACATGCAGTAATGTGATCTGTCATCGGATAAATTTTTGTGATTGACTTTGGACAGAATTTTTGAATTAAATAATACGTTTCACTATTTAAAACATTTACTGCTGCTCCTGTGTCTAGTAAAAATTGTGGTTGTATTATTTCTTCTCGTTCGTTTTTTTGTGACTCGCTTATAAAATTTAAATCTAGGAAGTAATAATATTCTCTGCTCTTCAAATGATTAATAACTATATTAATACTTGCATGCTGTATTAGTTTAAATCATTATCTGAGTTTTCAGAATTATCAGAATTTTCATATTCCGATTCTGGTTCAATATTATTTACTTTATTTGTCCATTCTTCATTTTTACTATTTTTTATTGGAGATCTTTCTTGTGATCTTGAGTTTTCTCTCGAATTATATCTATTTTTTGGTTGATATCTATCACTACTGATATCTCTTCTTTGATATCTATTATCGTTTTCTTGACTTTGTGATCTTTGTCTGTCATGAGAATTAAATTTTTCTCTTGGTCTTGATCGTTCATAATCTGTCTTTTTTGAACCGTATCTACTTTCATTGTTACTATTATATCCTCTATTTTCATTTCTATAAGGACTATTGTAACGTGCATTATAGTTTGGTCTATTTTGATTATAATTTTGTCTTTCGTTTCTGAAATTATCTCTAGAATTTGATCTACTGTAATTTCGGTTATAATTTGGATTATAACTTCTATCATTATTTCTTGAGTAGTCTCTACTCTGTCGATCATATCTATTGTAATTTCTATCTTGGCTTGGATTTCTTTGGTCGTTATATCTATTTCTTTCTCTGTTATAATTTCTATTATCTCTAAATTCTCTACTATTACTTCTTTGTCTATCAAAATTTTGATTCCTTTCATTGTTTCTGTATTTATTTCTCTGTTCATATCTATCTGAGTAGTTTTTATCTTCATAGTAACTTCGTTTGTTATAATCATTATTGCTTCTTCCAAAATTTTGATTATAAGAATTGGTTTGTCTTGGATCTGGTGATTGACTATTTGTTCTTTCTCTTCTAAAGTCATCACTTTTTTGGTTTCTTGGATGTCGGCTACATTGACTTTTGGAATGTCCTCCTGTGCTACATAATTCACAGAATTTTGTTTGTTGAGGTCTCGTTCTATTGTCTGGGTGGTTTTTGCTTCCAGTTCCTATTGCGTATACTGTCTTTTTTGGTCTTACAGATTTGTTTTGACTTAATATATTAGAAATGGTTGATTTTTCTAACGTTTTTGTTATTTTTTCTAATATTTGTTGTTCGTCCGTTTTTTTTGGTTTGCTTTGGTTTGGATCTTCTTCTGAGTCATAATTTCCTTGACTCATGTCATTTGCTATTGCCTTTTCATTAATGATTTT
>Ga0209456_10000738_pt1 | contig 16978 bp, 12 predicted proteins | sample COG_11_FD_184755 | JGI IMG/M metagenome (GOLD analysis project Ga0209456, IMG submission 184755) | Pelagic marine sediment microbial communities from the LTER site Helgoland, North Sea, for post-phytoplankton bloom and carbon turnover... | ecosystem: Environmental > Aquatic > Marine > Neritic...
ATTTCTAAGCGCTGGACCTGTTGGTTTTCGTCTAGCCATTCCAAAAATGCATGTGGCATACGTTGACCTGCGAAGGTTCTAATTTAAGACGGCGTTCGTTGAATTCAGGCAATAGCGACCAAAACAACGGTAATGTTGTCAAGGCCGCCGGCGGCTTTGGCAGACTCAATCAGGTTTTCGGTTTTGTGTTCCATATCGGTATCGGCACACAAAATTTCATGAATTTGCTGATCTTCTATCATATCGGACAATCCATCTGAACACAGCAGAAAAAGGTCGGCGGCACGCGTCTTGCCTTTTAACAGATCGATGGTCATCTCTTCTTTGATACCCACGGCACGAAAGATGACATGACGCATGGGATGGTTTCTGATCTCGTCTTGCGATATGAGCCCTTCTTGAAATTGCTGCTGGACGAGGGTGTGGTCTTCGGTGAGATGTTCGAGCAAGCCGTCTCTTAATCGATAGGTGCGGCTGTCACCGATATGGCCGAGAAGAAAGGTCTGTTCAAAAAATGCCAGCAGTTCGGCGGTGCAGCCCATGCCTTTGTGGTCCGGATGTGCAATGACATGCTCAAGAATTTTATCATTCGCGGCCAGATAGGCTTTTTGAACGCGATAGAGCGTGTCTTTTTCAGAGCGATTGGGATTAATCGAAAAAATATCCAGAGCGGTCTGGGCAAATATTTGACTGGCCACTTCCCCGGCAGCAGCACCTCCCATTCCATCCGCAGCAAGGCAGAAATCGAATTCGGGGCTGACCAGAAAGACGTCTTCATTATTCTGGCGCCTGAGGCCGGTATCGGTTTTTCCAATAAATATTTTTTCGGGCATAAGGCGGGTTCCGCGAAGTTTGAGCGTTTATGTTCCTTGTTGATGATTTGAAAATTGCTTCATGAAATTCGCAAGGTCGGAATTGCCAAATGCTGATTTTTGCTGTTTTTTATATGATAGCAGGTCGCTATGCACCGCCGTAGCGCTTTGATACCGCAACTCTTTTTGCTTTTCTAAACAGGTCATCACGATGCGGTTTAATTCCTCCGGAACATCCGGAATCACGTCCTTTAAGGGTGCGATCTCCAGGTTCGGAATTGTCCGCAGGGCGTCAACTTCGTTGCTAAAATCATAGACTCTCTTACCGCATAGGGTTTCATAAAAAACCAGCCCCAGGGCGTAAATGTCGGCCATGTGGTCAATCGGCTCTCCGAGTGCCTGTTCGGGTGATAAATAGGCCAGTTTACCTTTAACGACACCGGCCTGAGTTAAACTCGGTTCGGATCTGGCCTTTGAAATGCCAAAGTCACTTATTTTTACTTCTCCCTGATAGGAAATGAGTAGATTCTGGGGGCTAATATCGCGATGAACGATTTTATACGGTTCACCGGTGGTATCGTCTTTTTTGTTATGTGAATAATCCAGACCCTTGCAAATCTGTGACATGATAAATACGGCGATATCAGCAGGCAATCCACGATTCAGGATCTTGAGCACTTCGCCCAGGTTTTTGCCGTCAATAAATTCCATGGCGATAAAATAGGCGTTTTCAATATTGCCATAGTCAAATATTTGCACGACATTCGGATGCTGCAAAAGGGCGGCCAGCCGGGCTTCGCGGGTAAACATTTTAATAAAATTTTGATCTCCCGCCAGATGCGGCAAAATTCGTTTTATCGCAACTTTGCGACGAAAACCGTCTTCGCGAACATAATCCGCTAAGAACAGCTCGGCCATCCCGCCTCGCGCGACTTTGCGGTGCAACTGATAAGGGCCGATACGCTCCATCTTGGCGATATCGGCCTCCATTTTAAGGGCCCGCGCTTTGGCACTGCGATCGATCACAAACAAAGCCACAAGCAGCAAAAGTAGGGTTCCCAGGACCCCGGCAGCATATAGAAAACGTAGCTGATTGAGATTGTCGTGCAGGCGGGCAACAGAGCGAACAAGGCCAACTTTGCCGATTTCGACGTCTGAATAATTAATAACCTTAAAGAATCCGACGACCGCCGTTTTGTCAGGCAACCTGGCGGATACAACCTGAACGCCGTCACGCAGTTCGATGGGTGTTTCATCAAGCAGCGGTTGGAATTTCTGATTCATCAGTTCCGCGTTGGTGTGGGCCAGGATGGCATTTTTGTGGTCCAGGATGACCGCAAATTCTAAGTCCTCGATGCCCTGCATCTCTTTGATGGCAACATTAAGCGATAAAATATCCTTTTCCAGGATAAAAGGCCCGCTTTTGGATTCAAGGCTCCGGGTCTGGGTAATACCTTGCCGGTAAAATTCATCATTTTTTTGCGTAAAGGCATAATGGTAAAACAGATAGCCGGCGATGCTGACCAATAGCCACACAGCCGCACAGATGGTGACTTTTCTGGGGCTACGTTCAATGAAATTTAAATGGGATATGCGTTTCATTCCCCTGGCAACTCTGGTGAAGGTGCTCGTTGAGATTTCCTTGACTTTCACCGCTGTCATGGTGGCAATTTCATTGACCAGCATGGAACACCTCCTTGCTAACTGAACCTAAAGCTAGGCGGTCAATTTTTTGATAATATCGGCGCAGCGCAAAATGACCCGGCGTTTGAGCCACAATAGATCATCTGGTGCACTGTGAATTTGAGTATCTTTCTCGCTGCTGGCGACGCCGGGGTTAATGTTTTGCGTCGTCAGACCGCCTTTCAGATGGGTGTCCAGGTTTGACTGCTTGAACAGGTTTGCCGATAGCGGTTTCCGGGTTCCACACAACGGACAGGCGACCGGATTGTCTTGAGCGTCTGTTTTGATTTCGGCTGTTGCCGGGGTCGCCGGCACGATTTTTGTCAGCGTCTCCCTGATCGATTGATAGCGGAATAAGATGACCAATAGTAGCAGCAGCAAACCACTGACAACAGCGATGATTGTAAATATTTTCCGCGTCTGTATAGCTCCCGGGGTTGACATTCCGATGAATACTTCACCAATTTTGGTCCCGGCATAGGTAATGTCTGCAACGAAATTAACGATATTGGCATGACTGGCAAATCCGCCTTCCCGGATGGTCACTTTTTCGATGCTTCGGGCTTTGGGGGCCATATCCGGCATAAGATGACCGGTGCCGGTAAAGGCCACGACTTTGTTGCGATGATCAACCACAGAAGCATAGAAGACATCGGGTTTGCCGGCAGTATCTGTCAACAGACGGTGGATAGATGGAGAGTCTTTTTCTAAAAGGGGCAGACTGACAAGATGGGCCAGTTCAGTTGTCAGCTCACTGCCTGTTTTTGTTAAACGGTTTTTGAGGTTGTTGACGCGCAGGCTTAAAAGTGAGTAGACAATCAGCAGCAGCAACCACCAGACAGCGACACCCACAAACACATAGCGCCAGTTCAGGCGGCTGCTCAATTGGCGAATGGATTCCATGCGGTCTTTCCCCCTTCGGCTATCCGATCAATATCAAGCTGTTTGGTCGAATTGCGTTGTTCGTGAGGATCGAATTGAATCGGCAGTAGGATGCCATAAAGTATTATGGTGAAAATTTAATGTCAAGCAAATTAACTGCCTTAAATTTATAGGATTTGGTCTAACATCGTGTCAAACGACAATCTCATATTTATCCATTGCGCTGAATATGATATTATATTTGACAAGCAGATAGAAATTGGCCTAATGATCAGAAGCACATCGCTTTGATATCAGGCAAACAAACACAAAGCACCAACATAAGACGGGCGAGATTGTTTTTTATTCGATTATCGTCCTAGAGGCTGCTATGGTATCTGATACGCGTTTTTCTGCTCGAGCAGATCGGCGTTCTCATTTTCTCCGGATCCTGTTATTTTTGATCTTGCTTTCGATGAGCTTGCTAATTTTGAGCGCCTGTTCATCCACTCCATCAAAAACGTCTCCACCCCATACGAATCTTTTTCGTTCCAAAGACTATGTTATTTATCAGCTACAAGGGCGTCAATCTCCTGCAGAATTGGCTGCAAAGTTTTTAGGTGACCCGCAGCACGCCTGGATTATTGAGGAGGCCAATCCGGATATCGGCTTTCGACGGGGAAATGCGGTTGTCATTCCATTAAAAGAGCGCAAACGCGGAGGCTTGAGCGCCGATGGTTTTCAAACGATTCCCATTTTGACGTATCATCGGTTCGCTGAAGATTGCAGCTCGTCCCTGTGTATGCCCAGCAGCACATTCGAGCGGCAGATGCGTTATTTGAAGGAAAACGGATATCACGTGCTTACGGCTGAAGAACTTTCCGCTTTTCTGGAATACCGCCGGGGGTTGCCGCAAAAATCGGTGCTGATCACTATGGATGATGGCTTTCGCTCTGTTTACAATATTGCTTACCCGATTCTTCAAAAATACGGGTACACGGCAACCTTATTTGTTTACACGAGTTTTGTCGGTGTTTCCAGGATGGCCATCACCTGGAAACAACTCAAAGAAATGCAGACCAGTGGTTTTAGCATCGGTTCACACACGATCCATCACAGTGACCTGACCCGGCCAAAGGAAGGCGAGAGCGAACAGGCGCATCTGGCCAGGGTTAAAGAAGAGCTTTATGGTTCTAAAAAAATCATCGACCGGAAATTGGGCCAGGACACCCAATTTTTGGCATATCCGTTCGGGCTTTATGACCAGCAATCGATCCAAATTGCCCGGCAGGTGGGCTATAAATACGCCATGTCCGTAAAAAGAGGTGGTAATGCCTTTTTCGCAAATCCACTGACTTTAAGAAGAGATCAAATATTGAAAAAGGACATGCAAACCTTTATTTCAAGGTTGCGAACTTTCAAACCACTTACGTTAAAGTGAGATAATCATGAAAACGAGAGCAGGCATTATCTACGTGGTCCTTTTATTCGTCTTGCTGGCCGGGTGCGCGATGACGGGTAGCAAATCGCCGGAAACCCTTGCAAAAGACTATACGGCCAAAGCACAGCAATTCGAAAAACAGGGGGACCTGGTAGAGGCGTTGAAGCAATACAAGCTCGTGCTGACCGTTGACCCTGACAATCAAATGGCCCGGCAGAAAATCGCCGCGCTTGAGCCTCAGATGGACAAGCTGGCCGACAAACACTATAAAGAAGGGCTCAAATTCTATAACAAGGGCCAGTATGGACCGGCACGCAAGGAATTTTTAACTGCCCTGCGATATAATCCCGAGCACACCAAGGCCAAAACAAGGCTGGCGGGCACGAACAGAGATATGGGGCAGGTCAAAAGATATATTGTGCATACCATTCAGGCTGATGAAAGTATATCCACGCTGGCCGAGCGCTACTATGGCGATTATCGCAAATTCCATCTGATTGCCGATTATAACGAAATGGATGACCCGACCCGGGTCAAAGTCGGTCAGGATATCAAGATTCCCGTGATTGAAGGCATGCCGATTATGGCCGATCCCGATAAAATTCAGGCGGAGGAGGGTGCCTCTTCGAAAGAGTTGTCCGGTGATATAATTGCCGTAAAACGATATATCATGCATACTGTTCAGCCCGAGGAGAGCCTCTCCAAACTGGCCATGAAGTACTACGGCGATTACAACAAGTTCCATGTCATTGCCCAGTTTAATAACCTGGGAGATGGAACCAGCGTAAGAGTCGGTCAGGAGCTCAAGATTCCTGAAATTGAAGGTGTTGCGTTCCAGGCTGGGGGCGAGGTCAAAGAGACCGAGGCGGTTACAAGCGCCAGGGTTGCACCGATGCCTGAAAAACCGGATCAAAAGTTAGAAGAAACAGACATCAGCGCAAAGCCCATCTCTCCTGAGGATCAACTGGTGCACTATCGTGAGCTGGGCGTGGAGCTTTATAACAATAAGGAATATGCAGCGGCGATTGCTGAATTCGACAAGGTCTTAAACGTCAATCCTGGCGATCAAACGGCTCGCAATTACATGTCGCTGGCTTATCGTGAAAAAGGACGGCAATCATTAACGAATAAGGCTTATACCAAGGCTGAAAAGGAGTTTGAAACATCTCTGATATATGATCCAAACTGCTCTGACTGCCAGAAATATATTGATCAGATGCGAAAAGTGGGCAGCGATAACCTGCGTCAGGATGCCATCGCCTTATATGATCAAAAGCAATACAAAAAGGCGATTGTCAAATTTGAAGCGGTTGCCGAAAACAACCCAAATGACAAGCAGGTGCGTGAGTACCTGGAAAAAGCCCATTTTCAGCAGGGATTGCATCTGTTCGGCAAGGAAGATTATCTGGCTGCCAGGGATGAGTTCAAAACAGCGCTGCAGTATAATCCCAAATGCGACCAGTGCGAAAAAAATATCCAGAAGAGTGAAGATATTTACAAGGAAGTTCACTATGAAAAGGGGCTGGCATACTTCGGAGACCAAAAATTGGCGGAAGCGATTCAGGAGTGGGAAACGGTCTCGGCCATCGACCCCAACTATAAAGACGTCAATAAAAACCTCACCAAGGCCAAAACGCTTTACGAACGGCTGGAAAGTATCAAGCGCAGCAAGACTCAACAGGGCACGCAGTAAGGACTGCGTCCCTCAGGTTCAAGGTTCAGCGTTCAAAGGTTCAGGGGTTGCGATTAAAACTTCATCTATTGCTGCTGGCTACTGGCTTCTTTTTGTTCGATACTCGCAACGTGCCACACGCAACGCGCAACCCGTCACACTATTTTTATTTTGTAAAATTCGGCGCCCGTCGTTCCAGAAAGGCTGAAATTCCCTCCCTGGCTGCATCCGTGCAGGCGATCTCACCAAAACCTTTATAACCGATTTCAAGAGCATCGGCTATATTTCCGGCTGCTGCGCTTTCCAGAATAACATTTCGGGTTAGCGCCACCGCTTCTTTGCTCAATGGCTGTTTGCCTGCTTTGGGATCGGCGGGAATATTCACTTCCGGCAAGTCAATTTTCCCTTCCGGGATACGGCTGATGTTACCCTGCAGGTTGTTGACCGCTTCCACGGCGGCGGATATCAAAGATGGAAAATCATCCACGATCTGGCTGACCATGTTAATTTCAGCCGCTTCGGCTGCCTTAAGGGGACGACCCACACAGATCATTTCATGAAACAACTCGGCTCCCCGGGGCCATTTGCGGTAGGGCACCACACAACCGCCGATACCCGGCAGAATTCCCAGAGTGATTTCGGGAAACTGAAAGCTGGCATTCTTGGTGGCGACGATATCGTGGCAGCGAATGGCCACCTCCAGGCCGCCGCCCAGGGCAAATCCGTTGACCGCCGCGACCACCGGTTTTTGCATTTGATCCATATAAACCTGTACTTTGGCGCAATCGCGGGCATATTGGGCTGATCGCTCGGCATCGCCCAGCATTTCCGGAAATTTGCCGATATCGGCGCCGGCTGAAAAAGCAACCGTCCCGTAACCGGTGATCACAAAGCCTTTGACCGCCGGATCATTTTCGAATTCTTTTAGGACTGCAAGGATTTCAGCGGTCACCTCATCATTAAGCGCATTCATGGCCTGGGGCCGACGAATGGTTATAACCTTAACCCCGTTGACATCATCGACCAGGATGAAGCGCTTAAAATCCTGATAGGCGGCATAGGGTTGCTGCGGCATCGGAAAACCCGCTCTTTCAGATTGAAACTTATCCATGATGCGCATCACTTCGGCTTCACCCAGATTGCGCATCAGATCCAGCGGCCCCTGGCGGAATCCCAGCGCCACCTGACAGCCGAAGTTCAGGTCTTCCCTGGTTCCGATTCCACGGTCGATAATATCAAAAGACTGGGAAAATAAGATGCCCAACAAACGATCACGAACGGTAGATTTCACATCTGCAGGGACTTCAACCGGGCTGCCCGGCCGGTGGGTCAGCCAGCGGTCTACGGATGCCAGAATGCTTGCCGGTTGGTAATGGGCGCCTTCTTCCATCTGCAGGCTGTTGGTTTCGATAATGATCGGGTTGCCGTTGGCCAGATTCAACACGAAAAAGGGCCCTGCAAATACGAATTCCTCGGCAACCTTATCGATCTGGCTGGCCGTTGCGTCAGTCAGCAGATAGGCGGACTCATTGCACCAGTTATCAAACACGCGGTCCAGAACGAAGCAGATGGCATTATCGGTGATAATGGGGGCTTTGCCGGTTTTGGCAAAAAACCAGAACAGATAATCCAGTGTTTCCTGGCTGCCCTTTTCCCAGGCAATGACTTCAACCGGCAGGCTGCGCCAGGCCGGCGCAAAAAAATGGGTGATGGACGTGCGTTGCGGTATTTTCATCTTCTGAAAAATTCTGTCGGCCGGAATCGAGGAGGTGTTTGAGGTGATAATCGCATCCTGACTGACAATATTTTCAACGGTTTCAAATATTTTTTGTTTAAGTGAAATGGATTCGGTGGCGGCTTCAATCACCAGTTGGCAGTTTTTGATCTGCTGGTAATCGGTTGTGTAGACGATATTCTCACGAACCGCTGCTGCGCGCTCGGGTTTCATTTTCTTTTTTTCTATGGCTTTCTCGGTGTAGCCCACGATGCGTTGCTCGGCCTGTTTGAGCGGTTTTTCGATCACATCCACCAGATACAGCTTGCTGTCCGGCAGTGCACTTTTTAAATAATAGCCGATATCCGGACCGATGGTCCCGGCTCCAATCACGGCGATTTCAGTGGGCAGAGGGCTGGTAGGTTCAATCAGCAAAGGGTTTAATGCCGAGCGATACAGATTTTTGGCAGGATCCATGATTTTTTTCCTTTCCCGCGTGGGTTTTGGTAATGAATTGATAAAACTCAATATGACGAATCAAAATAGTGGGAGTGGCTTTCAGCCACCATTTAAATGCGCCACTTTCGAATCGGATAATAATACGGTATTGACAGCTTAAAGGTATTCAAAAAATCTGCTAAAGTCAGTAGATAAATTGCTTGACAGGTTTTTGTATACCGTATACAAAAGTGTGTCAAGCCAGTAATCGTGCTCATTTCCGAAAAGGCAGCGGTATCCGTTTTTTTCTTATCGTTTCATCTTTTTCCTGATATTTTGATTGTTCATTTATGGTTGAGATTTTATTTTCTGCGAGATTATACACATCCATTTTTGTCATTTCATAAAGATCCACTAAAAATGCTATCAAAGATAAAGACAATTGAACCTATGTCAAAAATAATTGATACCGTTTACGGGCACCTCTTCGCCTCTGGCGGATCAGATTTCTTTTTGAGATTTTATCTAAAACCGGGAAGGACAAATCATGAAAATTCTCATCAGTGACAACCTCGGAGAAGCGGGTATTAAAATGTTTGAATCGGAACCGGGCTTCGAGGTGGATGTGAATACTGGTCTTGAGCCTGATGCGCTCAAAGACATCATCGGTGACTATGATGCGCTGGTGATTCGCAGCGCAACTAAAGTTACCGAGGATCTCCTCGAAGCAGCCAACAATCTCAAAGTTATCGGGCGGGCCGGTATCGGACTGGACAATGTCGATATTGCAGCCGCCACAAAAAGGGGTGCCCTGGTAATGAACACCCCGACCGGAAATGTGGTCACCACTGCCGAACACTCCATCGCCATGATGATGGCGCTGACGCGCAATATTCCCTGGGGCACCTCGACGCTCAAGGACGGCAAATGGGAAAAAAAGAAGCTTCAGGGCCGCGAAATCTACAATAAGGTGCTTGGCATCATCGGATTTGGTAAAATCGGGTCCATTGTGGCAGATCGTGCCCGCGGTTTAAAGATGAAGGTGATTGTTCACGATCCGTTTATCTCGGCCGAGCTGATTGAAAAAGCCGGTTTTGAAGCCGTCTCTGCTGAAGATCTATACGCACGGTCGGATTATATTACGGTGCATGTACCCAAGCTCAAAGACACCGATGGGTTGCTTGACAAAAAAGCATTCGATCAAATGAAAGACGGGGTGATGATCATCAACTGTGCCCGCGGTGGTATTGTCTCTGAAGCCGATTTGAACGATGCCCTGAGTTCAGGAAAGGTGGCCGGTGCTGCCCTGGATGTCTTTGAAACCGAGCCTCCTGGCGTGTGCCCGCTGTTTGAGATTGATCGCGTAATTTGCACGCCGCATCTGGGGGCCTCGACCAAGGAAGCCCAGACCAATGTGGCCGTCATGGTGGCCGAACAGATCATTGCCTATTTGAGAGATGGAACGGTTATTAATGCCGTGAATGTGCCGGCGGTTAGCGGTGATTTACTTGAAAAGTTAAACCCCTACTTAAGCCTTGCGGATCGCATGGGCTGCCTGCTAGCCCAGCTGTCTCAGGGTGCCATTAAAGAAGTGCTCATCGAATATGCCGGTGATTTTGACGAACTGGACCTGTCACCGGTCAGCACGGCTGTTTTAAAAGGCCTGCTGACACCTATGATCAAAGACGATGTCAATTTTGTCAATGCAAAGGTGCTTGCCAAAGAGCGCGGTATTAAAATTACCGAATCCAAGGTTTCCGAATCGGAAGAATATATCAATATGATTGCGGTCAGGGCCGTCTCAGACAAAGATGAGAATCTGGTGGCCGGGACGATATTTGGCCGCAAAAATCCACGCGTTGTTAACATCAACCACTTCAGACTTGAGCTGGAGCCGGTGGATCGGTTTATGTTGATCCACAATCATGACAAACCCGGTGCCATCGGCAGCATTGGTACCCTGGTGGGCGACTACGGCATTAACATCAGCCGCATGCGGGTGGGCAAGGAAGAAGGCTCCGACAAGACCATGATTTTTCTGCGAACTGACATGCCGATCGAGGAGGAGGTCATCGAGAAAATGAGAGCCTTGCCGCTGATCATCAGCGTGGAAGCTTTTGAACTGTGATCAAAATAGGAAGGTTTGTTTTTCACCACAGAGAGCACAGAGACCACAGAGAAAACAACTATAGATAATTTGTAGGCTCTATTCGATAAAAAAAATTATGCTCTGCGATCTCTGTGTACTCTGTGGTAAATATTACAGGAAAATAGCCTTTTCTGGATGGCTATTTATTGGAGGGAACTAAAATAGTGAGCAAAAGTAAAAGAAAATTATTGCTGGGCAATGAAGCGATTGCACGCGGTCTGGTCGAAAACGGATGTGCCATTGCAACCTCTTATCCGGGAACACCGGCCTCGGAGATTCTGGCGGCGGTGGCCTTTTTTCAAAACCAGGAATCGTTGTCCATGCATACCCAATGGGCCATCAACGAAAAAGTGGCCTTTGAGGTGGCCTATGCCGGCTGCCAGGCCGGCCTGCGGGCCGCGGTCAGCATGAAGCAGGTGGGCTTAAATGTGGCCTCCGACCCGCTTATGAGTGCCGCCTACCTGGGAACCAAGGGCGGATTTGTTTTAATCAGTGCCGATGATCCCGGACCACATTCTTCGCAAACCGAACAGGACAGCCGGTTGATGGCCATGTTTGCCAAGATACCGGTGCTGGACCCGGATTCTCCCCGCCAGGCCAAAGACATGATGGGTATGGCATACGACCTATCTGAAGCCCATCAGATCCCCGTGATGGTCCGGCCGACCACCCGGGTGTGTCATTCCCGTCAGGATATTGCTTTGGGGGCGATTCCCAAAAACAAACGCGTGGTTCAATTTGAAAAAAACCCGGCCCGCTGGGCGGCCACACCCAAATTTCGTTTGCAGCTGCACGGGGAGCTGGAGGAAAAACTGGCTGCCATTGCCAGATATCGGCCCACGGCACCCAAAAAGCTAAACCCCAGGGCCAGATCCAAGAAGGTCATCATTGCCTCAGGGGTTGTCGCTGCGCATACCAAAGATATTTTAAAAGAGTTGAAAATCTGGTCGAAGATTCCTTTTTATCAGGTCATTCAGCCCTTTCCGTTGCACACCCGATTTATCAATCAGATGATCGAGACCTATGAAGACATTTTGGTCATTGAAGAGACCATGGGTGTCATCGAAATGCAACTGGCAGACCGCTATCGGGTAAAGGGTAAGAATTCCGGTGCGGTGCCACGGGTCGGTGAACTGGGTCCTGAAAAAATCCAAAAAATTGTCAGCGATTTTGCCGGACTTAAATCCGAGGTCTTTTCAATCAAATCACCGCCCGGCAGGCGACCGACACTGTGTCCGGGGTGCCCGCATCGCGCCAGTTTTTTTGCCATAAAAAAAGCCGCCCCCCGGGGCATCTACACCAGTGACATCGGGTGCTACACCCTGGGCCTCAATATGGGGGCTGTCGATACGGTCCTGTGCATGGGGGCTGCCATCAGTCAGGCCTCCGGGTTTTATCACGCTTATAAAAAGGAGAAAAAACGGCCCGACATCGTGGCCACCATCGGTGATTCGACCTTTTTCCACGCCGGCGTGCCGGCCCTGATCGACGCCGTGGTCCAGAAAGTGGGTTTTGTGCTCGTGATTTTAGACAATCGCACCACCGCCATGACCGGCAACCAGCCCACCCCGGCCACCGGTCATGGGGCCTGCGGCGAGGAAACCGAGACTGTCGATATCCGCTCGCTGGTTGAAGGCTGCGGTGTGAAATTTTTGCGCGAAGCAAACCCGTACGATGTTAAAGACTTTATTACCCTCCTTAAGGAGGCAGTGCAGTACAGCCGCAAAAATGGACCGGCCGTGGTGATTTCAAAATATCCGTGTGTTCTTCATCGGGCACGGCAGGGTGGGTCCGGTGAGATCATCCCGGTGGAAGTCAGTGATGACTGCGACGGTTGTGGCTATTGCATCAAGCATTTTGAGTGTCCGGCCCTGATCTATCATGATGAAGATAAAGATGATAAGCACGTCACCATCGACCCGATCCTGTGCACCGAATGCGGCGTCTGCCTGAATGTCTGCCCCAAAGGGGCCTTCGTTCAAAAAAAGTAATATGCCATAAATGATGCTTAAAACGACACAGGAAAGTGTTACCCGGTAAAAGCTTTCATCAGATTTAAAAAAATATCTATCTCTGTGTACTCTGTGATCCCACGCCCGCCATGCGAGCAAGGCGAGGCGGGCGGGTGCGAGACCGCAAGGCGAGGCGGGCAGGTCTGTGGTGAGATAAATCAAATATCGTAGGAGAAGTGATGAGCAAAACCATCAAACAGCAAATCCTGATCAGCGGTGTCGGCGGCCAGGGCGTTTTATTTATTACGGGTATTTTGGCCGAAGCGGCCATCAGTAAGGGACTGCCGGTATTTACCTCTGAAACGCATGGTATGGCGCAGCGCGGCGGCACGGTGGTCACGCATTTTAAGGTCGGTGATTTCTCAAGCCCCTTGATCCGGCCTTTTCAGGCGGACGGGTTGCTGGTTTTAAAGGATGAAAATATCGCCCAGCACGGTTCATTTTTAAAACCCGGGGGCTGGGCGGTAGTCAACAGCAGCCATGATATGAAAATCGATAAAAATATGACCGCCAGCGCCGTCGACGCGGACAGGCTGGCGCAGGAAATTAAAAATCCCAAATCACTCAATTTGATTGTGCTGGGCCTGGCGCTGGCCAGAGCAAGTCAAAAGAATCCGGATCGGATCAACCTGTTTTGCTCGCTGGCGGACGTTAAAAAGGTCTTGAAAAAAAGATTCGCCAGCCGCAAACAATTGCTGGACGCATCGCTGCTGGCATTGCAGACCGGGTCACAATCAGCCAAATGACAAAATAATTACCATTTTAGTTTAGCGAGACCCTTTATATTTTTTCTGTCTCTTCTTCACGCCTTGCCGGATAAAGCTTTAAAGCAAGATGTTTTAATCCGGAATTCGAATGTCAGCTCTCTGCGGCATCCGGGTTGCTGCCATATTAATACGGACTTCCATTTTGCATTCAACGATATTAATTGACAAGTAACAATTTGTGTACTATAAAATAAACAAAATGTTACTAACATAATATTTAATATAAATAAACCTAGCATTACCGATTGACCCTAAAAGCATGGAAAACCCTTTCAGTTATACCGGCATTGTAAGCGGAGAAGCATTTTGTAACCGCAAAACCGAACAGACGGAGTTGCTGAAGTTTATAAAAGGATCTCAAAATGTGCTTTTGTATTCTCACCGCCGGTATGGGAAAAGCTCGCTCATATTTAAGCTTTTCAATCGACTCGAACGGCAGCGCCCCAAAATAGATACCCTGTACGTTGATTTATACGGTACCTTGTCGGAAAAGGACTTCGTTGCCGCCATCCTTGCCGGTCTGTATCAAATCGAATCCAGACTTGAAAGGCTTGTAAAGCTGGTTCGAAGCGCTATTCGATCGGTGAATGTGGGCATGTCGATCGACCCGCTTACCGGCTCACCGGGCGTTTCCGTTTCATTTAATTCCGGGTACGATGAAGCGATGCTCAGCAATGCTCTGAGGCTGCTGGGCAGTTTTTCAGAAAAACGCAAGCTCATGGTGGTATTTGATGAGTTTCAGGAAATTGGCGATTACAAGCAAGAGGGGTTTGAAAAAAGGCTTAGAGCAATCATCCAGCAACACGACAATATCAGTTACTTTTTTTGCGGCAGCCAGCGTCACATTCTCTCCGAAATATTTACGAACAAAAATCGCGCATTCTATAAATTGGCCCAAAGTTACCCGTTGGCCAAGATCCAGACAAACCAATATATTCCCTGGGCGCAGAAACTATTCATAAAAGCAGGCAAAAGGATCGAAGACAAACTCGTCGAAGAGATTGTCTCCCGCTGTGATAATCACCCCATGTATGTCCAGCAGTTTTTATTTCATCTCTGGGAATCTAGAGGCACCAAACTGACCATTGACACAGTCGATGAGATAGAGCTGAAAATCCTTCAAGGCAGCCATAACGAATTTTTTAATCTCTGGGATTCCCTGACTTTGAACCAGAAAAAAACACTCAAACTCATTCTCATCACCAGCGGCAGAGAAATGTTTTACGCCAATGCACTGCAGGCCGTTGATCTTAAAGCCGGTTCCCAGGTGACCCGCTCTTTAGAAAAGCTCATCGCTGATGATATCGTGTTAAAAAACGATCACTATACAATCCAGGATGTGATGTTCAAAAAATGGATCCAGGCCTTTTTAGTAAAATAAGAAATGCATGAGCAAAAACTCCGATAACCTTCAGCCTTCGTTTAAAACTGATCCAGTACTTCCCTTGAGATATTTGGCCTCTCAAATTCCTTGGTGCTTTCAATAGATCTTCAAAACTTTGGCGATGCGTTATATGCCCTCGATAGTGCAATTTTCCTAAAGCGTTTAGCTCTAATTATCTCAGAAACTGAGACCGTCTGTTATGGCTGGGTTTTAATGGACAACCACGTTCATTTGCTGTTAAAGACCGGCCTTGCCCCTATCGCCACTGTCATGCGGCGGTTGTTGACCGGATATGCGGTATCCTTTAATCGAAGGTATCGGCGCCACGGGCAGCTTTTCCAGAATCGCTACAAATCGTTTTTGTGTGAAGAAGATGTGTACCTCAAAGAACTGGTGCGCTATATTCACCTGAACCCGCTGCGGGCAACAAAAATGGTAAAAGATCTAAAAGCGCTTAAAAGCTATCGGTGGTGCGGTCACAGCGCTCTGATGGGCAAAGCTGAAGCGCTTTTTCAGGATACCGAGTTTATTTTGAAATTATTTGGCCAATCTTTAAGACAAGCCCGCCGGGCCTATGAAAGCTATGTATCCAAAGGGGTAAAGCAAGGCAGGCGCCCGGATTTAGTGGGTGGCGGTTTACTAAGATCAGTGGGAGGCTGGGCCAAACTGAGAGGTTTTAGCGATATTGGGGTGCGTATTAAAGGCGATGAGCGCATATTGGGTTCTTCTGATTTTGTTGAGCGGGTGTTAAAACAAGCAGACGAACAATTAGAAGAAAAATATCGGCTTCAAGCCAGTCTCATCAGCCTGCCTGCGTTTGTCGATAAGGTAGCGCAGTACTATAAAATTGATCCTGATGATTTAAAGTCTGCCAGCAAAGAGCGCTCTGTTACAAAAGCGCGTCGAGTGCTTTGCTATATAGCGGTGCGAAAATTAGGATATAAATGTACCGATATTTCCAAAGCAGCTGGCATCGATGCGACTACGGCAAGTAGGGCGGTGGGATTGGGCAGTAAATTGCCAGAGATTGAAATGATTCAAAAACAAATACTGGATAGCTAATCACTAATATTGCTGTGGCATGATAACAAGCTTGACAAATAGCTAAATAGCACGGATGTCCCCCCTATCTCCCCCTGTAGTTAAATATAATAGTGTTAAAAATAACCTTAAAAAGTGGCCTATAACGCTGTTTTTGGGGTCAAAATGGTTGATATACGATGGCATGAGCGAATCGCCATTACATTCCGGGCTATATCCGGCACATCACCCATCGCTGCCATAGAAGAGAGTTTGTGCTTAAATTTTCAAAAGGTCGTTCACGATGGCTGCACTGGTTGTGGTTGAAGCGCGAAAACGATATAGATTAGTGGTGTTAAATTATACTGTTGCCTCAAAACATATCCATTTCTCCTCACGTCTAAATGCCCATATCGGCTCAATTAACCGAACGACCTGCTATTCAGATCTGATGATGCCCATTTTTTACTTGCGTTTTTAAATTTATACATATATAAATTTCACACAACGTTAATTAACATTATGTGAAAACTGGAGCTTTTTAATGGACAACCCCTTTACCCATAGCAGAATCGTCACAGGTGAATCTTTTTGCAATCGCAAACAAGAATTAAAAGATCTTATCTACTATGTTAAAAACAGTCAAAGCGTGCTGCTTTATTCTCATCGGCGAACGGGGAAAACATCGTTGATATTTGAGCTTATGGGCAGACTGAAGAAAACGCGCCCTGTTGTCAGATCGATCTACATTGATCTTTACGGCACCCTTGATGAAAACGACTTTATTGCTTCCATCTTTTCAGCGCTGTCGCAAATAGAATCCAAACTTGAGAAGCTTCTGAAGCTTACAGCAGGTCTTAAACTGAGTATTGTCGTTGATCCAATGACCGGTCAGCCCAGTGTATCTGTCTCTATAGGCCGATCCGAAAGGCCTAAATACCTAAAATCCGCCATGGGGATTGTGGCCTCTTATGCTAAAAAGCAAAAGCTGTTGGTGGTGTTTGACGAATTTCAGGAAATCGATA
>Ga0209456_10000739_pt1 | contig 16978 bp, 17 predicted proteins | sample COG_11_FD_184755 | JGI IMG/M metagenome (GOLD analysis project Ga0209456, IMG submission 184755) | Pelagic marine sediment microbial communities from the LTER site Helgoland, North Sea, for post-phytoplankton bloom and carbon turnover... | ecosystem: Environmental > Aquatic > Marine > Neritic...
AACAATAGCCCGGCGAGTATGGATCGAGTCAGAATATGCATCGGCCAACCATACCCCAAATGCCCGTGCAATCAGAATGGGGTTTTTGGAGTGGCAAGTTCTGACCCAAAGTCTCCGCTCATGACCTAGCGCTTGTCACGCAAAGTGACGGAGTTAACCTGTCGACCTAATGATTGGTGTGAGCCAAGAATCAACACGTTACGGCATCAAAAGTGACAGAGTTAACTTCCCCGGTTCAGCTCGCTGCGTGCTAGCAATACGAAATTCCTCTCCTATACTGAAGTGCACACAACTAAAACAAGAAAAGGACTTAATCATGCTAAAGAAAATCATGTTGGCCACCGTAACATCGGTATTCCTGCTTCTTTCGGTCGCTGTCCATGCAGAGCCGGTCACGATCGTGTTCTCCTGCAAATTGAATGATGGCAACACCAAGGAAGACGCTATGGCCGTCAATGCCAGATGGCTCAAGTGGGCTCGCTCAACGGCCGGTTCCGACGAGATCACGAGTTCCTACGTCTCGACTCTCATCGGCGACCTCGGCGGTTTCATGTGGGTTGACACCTATCCGGATATTGCGACCTGGGGCAAGATTGCCGACGCCGACTCCGAGTTCGACGCTGAATTCGACGAAGTCTCGACGTGCAGTGGTAACCGCATGTACCGGGCCGAAGAGACCGTGCCCGCTAAGTAGTCAGGCGCGCAACGACCCCAGGCATACTCCGGGGTCGTTGCCTCACTCAAGTGCTTCGGCAAGCGCCGAACATACAAGGAAATTCTATCGCATCAGTGAAATCAGGAATTTGAGCCGAACCCCGTTGCAGACGGCATGCGTTGTGATGTTCGATAAAAACAACGGCCACTATCGATGAAAGCTGACATTCACCTATGAAAAAGCCGCACCCTTATGAATGCAGCCTTCTTGATGGAGCCTGACGGCTCGCTCCCCTGTTAAGGTTAATTGTAAGATTTTTCGGGCATTAGGTCGAATGCCTGGCAGTAAATCCCGATCTGGCGCGGATTCCTCGTCGTCCACTAACGTCCGGGATCGGCTTCTCGCATGGCCTGGCAAACAATTTCGAGGCATCGACGAAGGCGCTGATCCACGCTACTGGCGGTCGCTTGTGGCCGTGAGCGGACGAAAAACAAACTAAGCACCCGACAATAAGAAGAGCCTTCAGGCGAGGGCTCTCTTGACGATTTCCCCTTTGGTGCGTTAGTGCCGCTCATCGGCTGTAGGCAGGCAATAACACTCGATACCGGATTGCTGCTCAAAACACCTCTTGCGCTGCCCGACCGGGCAACCAGGAGCTGTTGATTCAAGGCGTTCCTTTATCAGTTCCTCACGCCGTTCAACGGCGCTCCAGTCGCCGGTGATATTCGCTTCGTCTTCAAGCTGTTCGAGCGTCGGCCTTGACACGCAACCGGCGACGACCGCCAACGTAAACAGTATTGCGAGTTTCACCTGAGTTTCCATCGCAAATTAGTACTTTGTCTCTATCTTCCTCACTGTTGTCAGGCACAAGCAGTTTCTTATTGAGTATAGTCCAAGTATCGCAGGGCAGCTTCCGACCAGAAGCGGTCGTTCAGCCGCCCATCAGTCGAGCAGCTTCTTCAAAGGTGGCGCCTACAGGTGTGCATCCCGGCAGGTCGGGATGCGCAATAACTCAGCCATAGCTAAACACGTCGAGTTTGTTGCCATCCAGGTCACGAAAGTAGGCTGCGTAGAAGCCGTCGCCACCTTCGGCGCGCAAGCCAGGAGGGCCTTCGTCGGAGCCGCCGAGTTCAATTGCCTTCTTATATATCCGATCAACCTGGTCGCGCGAATCGGCCGCAATGCCGGCCATAGTGCCATTACCTACCGTCGCCGGTTGACCATCGTAGGGCTTCATTATGCAGAGCATCGGTTTGTCCATTGCTGCGGCCCATGCATAGCCTCGCTCGGCAAATTCCATCATGCGGGTGACGCCCATTTCGGCAAGCAGTTCATCGTAAAACGCCGTGGCGCGAGCGAGGTCATTGGTGCCAAGAACAACATATCCAATCATCTGGATCTCCTTCGGGGGTAGTTACTGTGTTTGATTATCAAGCTGGGGATTTGCTGCCGGGATACCTTCAGATCGTCCCTTGCGGACTTCATGGATAGTCTGGCCGATCGCCACGAGCCTGGGCATGCAAATTCGTTACCCACTCGCCAGATCGTAGAGCACGTACGCCAACACTATGAGCCCAACAATAATGTACTGGAGTCTATTCCAGAACCGCTCGCGCTTCAGTGGAAGGGGCAATCCCGTGTCGTGGCCGACATCGGCGCCGATTTCCGTCGGATCGATATCAACCGACCCCGGGTAATCGTCGAGGCTTACGTAGACCTCGCCCTCGTCACCCTGAACGGTTGCTCCAAGTTGATCTGCAATGTGCAGCATCTTAGCCAGCGTTTTCCTGTCGGGATTCCTGGTATAGATATTGCCCTCTGACCAGTCAAGCCAGGGTGAGTAGTTGGGAGATGTCGGGCCCCACACGGCAAACAACGGGCCATTCTGACCGTCAATTACAAGCTCCGCGTCTTGCTCGATCAGGTGTAACCACTCCGCCTGGGTAATTCTGTGCCCTTCATTTTCAGCCCAGAATTCGGCGCGTGTAATGTGCAGCTCGTATCCCATTTCTCCGCACGGTCTGTACCAATGCTCAGAATACCCGCTTTCGGTCAAGAGCCGCTATTTACCTATGAAAAAGCCGCACCCCTATGAGTGCGGCTTTCTCGATGGAGCCTGACGGCTCGCTCCCCTGTTAAGGCCAATTGTACCGGTTTTTCCGGCATTGGGTCGAATGCCGGTCCGTCAATTTGAGCCATCGACGAAGGCGCCTGTGCGGACGGTGCGAGGCGTGTTTGCTAGCGTGAATTCGGTTTAAATGATTTCGACTTGTCGAAACTACCGGAATTGTACGGATCGACGCCGTCGGGTTCATCCGGGTCTATGGCCGCTGTCCGAATTGTGTCACCCACGTGCTCGTAGTAACTGTCTTCATGCACGGAGAACGGATCTTCGTCGTCGGCAAAGTCGTCCGCTCGACGGCTTTTCAAGTTCCGGCGCTCCTCGCCATCGGGGTTCTTCTTATTTGACAAACCTTGATCTGAGGCGCGACGCGAATCGTTTCGACGATCCTTGTAGTGCTGGTAGCGGCACTCGCATTCATCGGGCCGATCGCATTCCTTTAGCGGCAACAAGGGCGCCTCAGCGGAGAGATGCCGCTCAAATTGCCTGTCCAGCGCGGCCGGGCAGGAATTCCTGGTACAGTAAATCGCTACCGCATGATAGGGCGAGACGCTTTCTTTCTCTGCCTTTTTCGCGAATAGTCGCGTGAACCAGCGGCGAGGTCTGACTGGCTTCATCGGATTAAGCCTCAACTGTGGTCCCCCAAGGGTACGCAGGTCGCCTGGCGTGTTCCGTGATCGGCCTCACACCCCGCAGTCGACGATCCTGAGTGGTATCCGGGCCGTCGGCCCTGCCCAGGACGTGACGCACATCATCGCCCCGAAGGCTCATTCCTCGTAGTCTTTGGCGCTCTACGCTCAGCGCTCACGCACGAACAATGCGTCGCAGGAGAACAAGGTGAAAGCACTATTATTGATAGCTTGCATGATGCTTGCAGGCCTCCCGGTTGCCAACGCCGAGGTTTACAAGTGGGTGGACGAGGACGGCAACGTACACTTTACCGACACGCCCCCACCGAAGCAGAAAACCGAAGAAGTCAAGATTCAGCGTGCCGCAACACCAACCCCACAGGCTGCCGGCTCCGTTGCCGAGACGGAATCGGAGGCGGAAGAAGATGCCGCGGAAGAGCCGAGCGATCGGGAGCTCTGTTCCAATGCGGTCCGCAACCTGCGCCGATTTGTTCCGGCCTGGGAGAGAAAGATCAAGGCCAAGATGCCGGATATGGCTCCAGAGGAGCGAGAAGCGGCGGAACAATCTCTGGTGCAGTTGAAGAACAATATGCGCCGGCTAAATTCTGGTGTGAGCCAGTGCGTCAAGGAGATGGATAACTCGGTCCATCGAGGCAAGACTGAATGCATGGCGAACGCCCAAAACGACACCATGGCAATGTTCTGCGTAATGTAAACGCAAATCGCGTGTAAGACAGAAATTGGTCGCTGTGTTCTACGGGCGACGTGCGGCCCCGATCCCGGCGCCGATAGCAATTCCAATGGCTATACCGACCGCAACGTTTCCGAACGCCGCACCCAGGCCGGCTCCAATCGCAACGCCTATGGCGATGCCCGCGCCCATGCTGTTATGTGATTTGTTGGGTGCTTGCTCGATATTTTGATGCTTGTCCAATGCCTTGCCTTGTCGGGGGTTGGGTCAGGTAGCGGCCGGTCAAGAGTCGCGACAACCCGAAGAATAGCAGGCGCCGGGCGCGCACGTTATGCACGCCCGGCGCCTTAAGGCAATTAGAGCTCCCAGATCTCGTCGTACTCGCTCTGTGTTGGCATGTCGTACTCTGCCCCGAGGCTGCCATCCGGGTATATCGACTGCAACGTACATTCCTCGCATTCGACATCGCCGTCTTCGATCGTGTCCTCGTACTCATAGTCAGCCGCATCGCTGAAGTCAGCGTCGCCATCGTCGCTGCCGCCGCCACCGGAAGAAGACGGCGGTCGTCGTGTGTTGCCAGTGCCTACCGGCAGGTTTCCCATGACATCGTGGGTCAGGAAAACGTAATTGACGATGTCGAGGTTTCTGTAGATCACACGAATCTGCACGATCAGGCCTTCGACCACGAGCCCCCTGGCGCCGCTAACCTCGAAGATACTACGGGCCAAAGATCCGATCACCCGGGTGAAGGGATTGACCTGGAACTGGAGATTCATGTCGATCGTTACGGTGTTGCCATGACCATCGGTGATCCTGAAACGGTCAGCCTGGCCCGGGGTGAGCCAACTCTGCCCCCCAAAGACCTGGTTGTAACTGAAATTTCTTGCGTCTTCGGGGTACTCGGTGAGATCCCGGCAATCCTCGCAGTAGATATTGAGCAGTTCCTGGGCATTGCCCAAGGCAGGCAGCAGAAGAATCGTTGTCAGCATGAGGTTCTTCATAGCAGCACCTCATCGACAAGACTTTCACCGTAGACTTCGAGCTGAATCTCGCGAATGCGCCGCAGGTTATCCCGCACCTGTTCTTCGAGCCGGGCAATGTGCTTCTCGTCGAAACCGGCGCGCGCCAGGTCCTCGAGAACCCATTCAACGCTCGCAGCTGAGCCCATCGCCTGAGCCGTTCTGGTGAGTACGTAGGTGTTCGCCCGGGCGCTCTGCGAAGCCGGGTCCTGGCCGCGCCGACTGTAGGCTTGTGCGGCCAGCCACATTACGGGGGCGAGGTTCGCGGGCTTCAGGGCGACCGCCCGCAGGAGCAAGCGGCGAGATTCGGCCAGGTCGACTTCGACGAGTCGCTTGCCCAATACGCTGGCGGCCCTGGCGTCGCTGTATGAAAGCACCCGAAGCTCGTCGTCGCTGTAGAGTTCGTAGTCGTCAGCGAAGGACTCGTTCGGCACGCAGGAGTAAGCATCGGTAACAGTGCCGTTGCCGAGGTCCACGTAGTGCCGTCGCACTGAGCAATCGCGGTCCTTCCTGACCTCGATGCCCATGACAATTTCGGTCTCGGGCTGCCCAGGCGCGGCGCCGGAATCGGATTCCACCCGGACCTGTTCGGCGACCGTAACGGGTGCAGCGGCGGGCGCTGTCACCTGCGGCGCCTTTGTGGCGACCGGGCTATTCGTTTGTATCGCGATAACGCACGCGACGACGAAGACGAGCAATAGTAATGTCAGTTTCGTTTTCATGGTGTCCCTACCATTTGTGTGATCCCGGATTCAAGGTAGGTTTCGCGCACGTCGATTACAGCCATTCTTTTTGCGCCGATCGCAGAGATACGGCGGTTTGGCGAGGGTGCGGTTCTTGCAATCGCTACGAGCCTGCCAGACACTTGTGCGCTGGCCGCGGGCCGCGACAGGAACCGACGCGAAGCTATTCATGGAGCCATAGGCAATGGAGTCACACACAAGCAGCTTGCGAGCGAGTTGTTGCGCATTATTCGTTGCCGCCCTGTTGGCATGTCCATTAGCTGTCAGCGCGGCCGACGACGCGCTGGATGTGCTGGGATTCCGCAATCATCATCCGTTTCTGCAAATCTTCGGTGTGCCGACGTTTCAGTCGGCCGAGCTCGCGTCGAAAGGCCGGCTCAAGTTCGATATCAATGCCGAGCTGACCAATCACGCAGACTCGGGCGGTGACACGAACGAATTGTTCGTCATCGATGGCGAAACCTATGCCTTCAACGCGTCGCTACGGCATCGTCTCTGGCAACGTCTCGAAGTAGGCATCGACCTTCCCGTCGTTGCGCACCAGGAGGGTTTCCTCGACAACGTTATCAAGGAGTGGCACGACGTACTCGGCGTGTCCAACTCGAATCGAGCAGGACCCAAGGACCAGCTCCAGTTCCTTTATGAAGTGGGTGGCGTAACGCAATACGAGATCACGTCATCGACCTCCGGACTTGGCGACATCCAGCTGACGGCTGCAATGCCGCTCAAGGAAGCGACCGCAGGGGACGGCAGCGCGCTCACGATTCGTACGAGCCTCAAACTGCCCACCGGCGACGAGGAGAAGCTGCATGGCAGCGGGGCAACGGACTTTTCAGCCGGCCTGTACGGATCGACCAGGACAAAACTGTTCGATCGCGATCTCGGGCTAACCGGCTTCATCGGACTGCTGGCGCTTGGCGATGGCGACGTGCTGCCCGACATACAGGAGAGTACCGTGACCTTCGGCGGCGTCGCTGCGAAATGGCAGGCCATGGAGCGCCTCGGCATTATCGTGCAGGTGTACGCCCAGGGCGGCTATTTCGAAACCGATGTCGAGGAACTCGGTGGTGACACGTTTCAACTCGGGATCGGCCTGGATTATCATTTGCCGAATCAAGGCCTCACGCTGGCGCTCGCCATCGCCGAAGACCCTCTTTCTGACGCAACCCCCGACTTCGCCATACAATTCTCGGTGCGAAGCTCGAACCGACGCTCTACACCCTGAAGCACGAGGCTACCCAGTGAACGACAAAGCCGGTCAGCTGCCACTTCGATTGCGCAAGAAGCACGGCACGGGCCAGCGTCGTGACGTCACGGCGTCAGACGGCGAACGCCTCGTACGCGCACAATCGTTGCGCAATGCCGCCACAGCGGGCGTCATCGCCATCATCGTGTTCTCGGTGCTGTGGATACTGCTGACCACGTTGCTGAACCGGGTGTTCCCATGGATGACCGTGGTGTTGGGCGCCATGATTGGCTTTGCCGTGCAGCGCGCCGGTCGCGGCGTCGACTGGCGTTTCCCGACCCTGGCTGCCACGCTGGCCGTCCTGGGTTCATTGGCGTCAAACATCGTCGTTGCGGCGTCGTATACGGCCGAAACCTTCGATACAGGCACGTTGCATGTTCTGAAGTCGGTCACTAGCATGACCTGGCCCGTGTTTTTCGACGAGGTGTGGACTGTCGCGGATGGTTTCTACGCCGTGTTGGCCGCCTCGGTGGCCGCGTTTCTCGCGAACCGGCGACTGTCACGCTCGCAGTACTATGCCTTGCGCCTGTGGCGCTCCCAGTCAGATGGGCATCAGTAAGGAATCGTCGGCCTTGAGCACGGCGCCCTTGAACAGGGCGAGCTGCTTCGCGACCAGCGCTTCGATATCCTGCACCGCGTTGGCGATGCCGAGGTAGTACGCGGGCTCACGCCTCAGCAAAGACCAGTCACCGGACTCCAGGACGCGCACGAGGTGCGTGATGTTGCTGCGAATAGCATCGATATACGGGTTCTGGCCCTCGTACAGGACCTCGATGTAGCGGTAGACGCGGTTGAACTTGGAGTTCAGGCGATCGCGCATGACCTGTTGATAAAACGTCGGCGTTTTCCGCAGCAGGTCTTCGCCCGATCTGTATCTCACCATGAACTCGCCCGGCCTGGCATTCTCGACGGCAACGCCGCCCACGACGAACTCGTTATAGAGGCGGTCCCGGCATTTCTCGAGGTAGCAGCGATCCGCCATCTGGGCAATGAGGTCCGCGGTGCCGATGAGGTGGCCGCAGATGATGTCGCGTGGGTCTTCGAGCTCGATCTTGTCAAGGTCGAGCTCATAGCCTGTGAAATGCACGATCATGGAGCTTACGCCGACGTCCTTCGCAAGCCCGAGGTCGGGCAGGTAGCGGCGCAAAAAATCGGCGCTGCGCGATACGTGGTAAAGCGTGAACTCGGCGCCGTTCGAAAAATCACCGTCGCGGCCCTCATGACGGATATAGCCTGAATCGTGAAAAAGGGAGGTGATCAGGGCCATTTGTGCCCGCGCCGCACCGAGACGATCGGGAGGCTCAACGCTTCGCTCGTAGCCCGTGACGAGGCGGGCCAGCGCGAGTGTCATGTCGAGCGTGTGCTGCATGTCGTGGTAGGTCGTATCGCAACCTTTGTAGCCCGGGTAGCGCCCCGTAAACAGGCGCTCAAAATCGTAGAAGGCGAGCCAGAGCTTGTCGAAGGACATGCCGGGAAAGGTCTCCGCGTAGAGCTCCTGTACGGCATTGCGAACGGCCGCGGGATTACTGACCTGCACGGTATTGGTGACGTCGTAATCGTTACGGCGATCCTGAGACATTAACTTCCTTGCTTTTTTTCGACCGATTATACGCGGCGGCGGTGTTGGCCACAGTGCGAAAAACCGGAATATGTCATATGTCGCCGCTTCGTGTCAGCCGTCGAACTCGGCGACGACGGGCGCATGATCCGAGGGTCGCTCCCAGCCGCGCGGCTCCTTGTCGACATAGCTCTTACTGCAACGATCAGTCATCGCGGCGCTCGTCAGGATCAGGTCGATACGCAAACCGGCGTTGCGACGAAAACCCGCAGCGCGGTAATCCCACCAGCTAAAAGTGCTTTCTGGCTGCTCGAACTTGCGAAACACGTCGGTAAGCCCGAGGTCGAGCAATGAAGTCAGTGCCTTGCGCTCGAGCGGACTGCAGAGTATTGCTTCACCCCATTTCTCGGGATCGTAGACGTCAGCATCGGCCGGCGCGATGTTGAAGTCGCCGAGGACCACGACGTTTTCATGCTGCCGCATTTCTACTTCGAGAAAGTGCCTCAGCGCCTCGAGCCAGGCGAGCTTGTAGTCGTACTTTTCAGAACCGACCTCGGAACCATTGGGGACGTACAGGTCGATTACCCGCACATCGCCTACCGTGCAGGCCAGCACGCGCCGTTGTGGATCCTCGAGACCCGGTAAATCGGTTACGGGATCGCTCGGCGCGATCTTGCTGATGGCCGCGACGCCGTTGTAGGTCTTCTGGCCGCTCGCGATCGAGTGATAGCCGATTTCCCGCAGGGCATCGTCCGGGAATTTTTCGGTGAGCTGCTTGATCTCCTGCAGTACGAGGACGTCAGGGTCATGCGCCTGCAGCCATTCGACGACGTGCGGTTGGCGCACGTTCATCGAATTCACATTCCACGTCGCAATCTTCACGATATTCCGGCCTGGCGCAGCAACGCGTCAATGGTAGGCTCGCGACCCCGAAAAGCGACGTAGGCCTGCATGATGTCCCTGCTACCGCCTATCTCGAGTATCTCACTGCGAAAACGCTGTGCCGTCGCCTGGTCGAAGATACCGGCTTCCTCGAATGCCGCGAATGCATCCGCAGCCAGGACTTCGGCCCACTTGTAGCTGTAATAGCCGGCCGCGTAGCCGCCGGCAAAGATATGCGAAAACGCATGCGGCAGGCGGTTGTAGTCCGGGTGTCGCAGCAGGGAAACCTCTTCGCGTACTTCGGCAAGCGTCTCCAGCACGCGCGCGGCCTTGTCGGGCTCGTATTCGGTGTGCAGGCGGAAGTCGAACAGGCCCAGTTCGATCTGGCGCATCATCGCAAGCGCCGCACCGGCATGCCGGCTGTCGTCGAGCTTGTCGAACATCTCCCTGGGCAGCGACTCGCCGGTTTCACGGTGTGCCGAGCAGTGAGTCAGTACCTCGTAGCTCCAGGCGAAGTTCTCCATGAACTGGCTCGGCAGTTCGACGGCGTCCCAGGGCACGCCGTTGATACCGGCTACGCTGGGGAATCCGATGCGAGTCAGCAAGTGATGCAGCATATGCCCGAATTCGTGAAACAGCGTCACGACGTCGTCGTGGGTCAGTAGCGACACACCGTCTTCATCGGGCGGCTGGAAATTACAGACCAGGTAGCCGACCGGAAGGGTCAGGCCGCCGTTCAGCTGCTGTCGCGTAACGCACTCGTCGATCCAGGCTCCCGTGCGTTTGCCGCTGCGCGCATAGAGGTCGACATAGAAGCCACCGAGCGTCGTGCCGCCGCGTTCGCTGAGCGTGAAGTAGCGCGCGTGCGGGTGCCAGGTGGCGACGTCGGAAACCTCCACGAGTTCGAGGTCGTACAGTTTTGCGGCCAGCGTGAACAGACCCGAGATGACCGTCCTGGCGGGGAAATACTGGCGCAGCGCTTCGTTGGAGATCGAGAACCGGTCCTGTTTAAATTTTTCGAGCCAGAAGGTGACATCCCAGGGTTCGAGCTCTATCCCGGCGAATTCGGACAGCTCGGCAAGCTCTTTTTCGGCGGCGGCTCGCGAGTGTGACGCCAGTTCGCGAAGAAAAGCGATGACCTGTTCCGGTGACTCGGCCATCTTGGTTGCGAGGGAATAGTGGGCGTAGGTCGGAAAACCGACCAGGTTCGCGGCTTCGTGCCGTAGCGCGAGAACCTCCTCGATGTTTTCCCCGTTGTCCCATTTCGCGTCCTCGCCCTGGTCGGAGCCCCGCGTGACCCAGGCCTTGTACATGGACTCGCGCAGGGAGCGATCTGCCGCATGCTTCATGACGACGTCGTAGGTCGGGTAATCGAGCGATAGCAACCAGCCGTCGAGCTTTTGCGCCGCCGCATCGTCGGCCGCACGGGCCAGGGCCTGCGATGGCAGGCCATCGAGACGCTTGCTGTCCGTAATGTGCAGGGACCATGCGTCGGATGCGTCCTGAACATTGTGCTCGAAGGATGCCTGGGTGGCCGCCAGCTTCTGCATGATGAGCTTGAAGCGGTCCTTGGCGTCTTTCTCGAGGTCGACGCCGGCCAGGTGGAAGTCCCGCAGGGCATGTTCGACCGCGCTGCGGCTGGCTGCACTGGCGTCGCCCGGCAAAGTCTCGCCAACGGCTGCATATGCTCTCTGCAACACCTCGTTCTGTGATATTTCGGTGCCATGCTCGGTCAGTAGTGGCAGGGCCGCCGTGTACGCGTCTCGCCAGTCGGGCGAACCGAGTACACTCTGCAGGTGGCTGACGGGTGACCAGACACGACCGAGTTCGTGGCCCATCTGTTCGACCGGGGCGACGAGCGAGTCGAGATCGGGATCGTGGTTCGCCTGCAGCAGCTGCTCAAGCCTGGAACGATGTTTTGCGATGACCTGTTCAATCGCGGGCACGACATGTTCGGGCCTGATGTCGCCGAAGCGTGGCAGTGATGAAGTGTCGAGTAGTGGATTGGTCATGGCGTGTTGAAATTTTTTTGAGGCGCCGCATATTAGCACAGGCCGTCGGCCGGACCGTGCCGTGAACTTGACGTAACAATGGAGAAAATCGTGACTAACAAATTCGATCTGATCGTAATCGGTGGCGGCAGCGGGGGTCTGGCTCATGCGCAACGCGCGGCCGAATACGGCGCCAGTGTCGCGGTCGTCGAGTACGGGCCGCTTGGCGGTACCTGTGTAAACGTTGGTTGCGTTCCGAAAAAAGTCATGTGGTACACGGCGCAGCACGCACACCAGTTTCATCATGCCGCTGACTACGGCTTCGACATAGAGGTCCGCGGCCATGATTGGGCCGGACTAAAGTCGCGTCGCGATGCTTACATCAAGCGGCTCAACGGCATTTACGGCAACAACCTCGACAAGAAAGGGGTTACCTACCTTGCCGGCAGCGCGCGCTTTGTCGACGCGAACACGATAGGTGTCAACGGCGTCGAGTACCAGGCCGAGCGCATCGTGGTGGCGACAGGTGGCAAGCCCATTGTTCCCGAAATTCCCGGGTCCGAACTGGGAATTACATCGGACGATTTTTTCGAGCTCGAGGACCGTCCACAACGCGTTCTGATCGCGGGCAGCGGTTATGTCTCCGTGGAGCTGGCCGGTGTATTCAATGCCCTCGGCTCCGATACGCACGTCATCGTGCGCAAGGAGGGCGTTATCAGGAGTTTCGACAAGATGCTGAGTTCGGAGCTCATGGACGCCATGCGTGCCGGCGGCATCGCGCTCGATACGGGCGTCATTCCAAAATCGGTGGAGCAAACCGCCGATGGCATCGTGCTGTACGCTGAAGATGGTCGCAGCTACGGGCCCGTCGACACGCTGGTCTGGGCCGTGGGCCGTTCTCCGAATACCGAGACCCTGGATGCAGGCAGGGCCGGCGTAGACATGGACCAGCGGGGCTTTATCCCGACCGACGAATTGCAGCAGACGAACGTGGACAACATCTTCGCGATCGGCGACGTGACCGGGCGCGAAGCACTGACGCCGGTTGCGATCGCTGCCGGGCGCCGCCTGGCCGACCGGCTCTACGGCGGCATGGAAGGTCGTCATCTCGAGTATCGCCTGATACCGACCGTGATCTTCAGCCACCCGACGATAGGTACGGTTGGCCTCACAGAGGACCAGGCCCGCGCCGAGTACGGCGAAGACGTCAAGGTCTACGAGTCCGCCTTCACGGGCATGTACTATGCTCTGGGTGACGACAAGCAGCGCTCAGTCATGAAGCTGATTACCGCCGGCGCCGAGGAGCGCGTCGTTGGCTGCCATGTCATAGGCGAAGGCGCCGACGAAATGATGCAGGGATTCGCCGTGGCCATGCGCATGGGCGCGACAAAGTCGGACTTCGACGACACCGTGGCGATTCACCCGACGAGTGCGGAAGAACTCGTCACGATGCGCTAGCAGTCGCTGCAAGACTCAATAGCGCGCAGGCGGCGTCGCTGACTTGTGCTCGGGCGCATAGAAAGGTTTCGTCTGCGGGTGACATCTTGCCCAGGCGGTGCGCCATTTGAGCTCGCGCTGGTAGTCGAAGCGAGCCCAGAGCGGACCCGGCAATTTGCCGTTGACATACTCGATGTCGGCGAGTGCGAGATTCGCCTTGAGTATCGGCGACCAGATCGTGCATCTCACCTCGCCCACGGGTTCGCCTTTCTTCCCCGCGAAGACGAACGCCTCGCCGACGGGCTTGTTGCCGTCGACGACGAGCTTGGTCAGCCTTCGCCGGGCGGGACGCTCCTTTTCCGCCCTGAGCGCCTTGCGGCCCGTGAAGTGCCCTTTGTCGAGACTGACAACCCATCCGAGTCCGAGCTCGTATGGCGAGCGGTCGTAGCCATTGCGTATTGTCGACTCGGCGCAATTGAAGTCGAAGCCCGGCATGATGAACCCCGCTTCGATGCGCACCATCTCCAGCGCATCGAGCCCCATCGGATGTATGTCGTAGCGACCCTGTACGCCGAAGATCGCGTCCCAGAGCGGCACGGCATAGGCGGGATCCGTCCAGAGCTCGTAGCCCAGGTCGCCCGTGTAACCAGTGCGCGACACCGTCACCGGCATACCGCGACACTCAAGGTCTCGAATTCCGAATGGTTTGAGATCGCCAAGTCCGTCGATGCCGGCCTCCGACAGGACCGAATAGGACGTCGGGCCCTGTACCGCCAGTGCGGCAACGTCATGCGTTTCCACGTCGATCTGCACGTCGAAGCCGGCTGCCGACATTGCGAGCCAATCCACCTGGTGATGCTGGGAACATAATCGATAGTCGTCTTCGCCGAGCTGGAACAGCGTGCCGTCGTCGATGACCTTGCCGTCGTCATTGCACCAGACAACATAGGTCACCCGGCCCGGGCGCAGGTTCGAGATGTCTCTCGTTACGAGGCCGTCGAGGTAGTCACGCGCCCCAGGCCCGCTGATCCGGTACTTCTCCATGGGCGTAAGGTCCATGACCGCGCAGCCACTGCGAACGGCGAAGTACTCGGTCGACAGCTTGTCGACGATGCGCGGCACCTTGTAGCAATTCCAGGTCGCCCAGTTCTCGGTCTTCGACAGGGCCGCCATGCGGTCGTGGAACGGCGTTCGGCCCAGGGCCTCGCGGAAATGCGTGTGATGGATCCTCATTTTGCGCCCTCGAGCTCGAGAATACGCCTGGCGGCGTTACGCCCCGGCGCTCCGGTCAATCCACCACCAGGATGGCATCCCGCACCGCAAAGGAATAGCTTGTCTACCGGCGTATCGTATTGGGCGGCGCCGTGGAGCGGCCGCATCATGAGAGATTGGTGTATCGACAACTCGCCGTGATGCCAGTGTCCCTGAACCGCCTGGAATTCGTTCTCGATATCGGGCGGCGCCAGGAACTCGTGGTCGACGATCAGCGACTTGAGATTCGGCGAATACTGCGCGAGTTGTGCGATGACCTTGTAAGCGATCGTCGCTTTCTGTTGCTCCCAGCCGCCTTGGAGAGCGTAAGGCATGAACGCAATATTGACTGACATTACGTGATGGCCGTCCGGCGCGAGCGAATTATCGTGCACGCTCGGCAGGGTCAGTTCGAGGACGGGATGCTCCGAACACTCGCCGTATTTGGAGTGGTTGAATGCGTGCTCGATATAACGCATCGATGGTGCTACCAGTAAGCGATCGCCCATTCGAGACGGATCGATGCCGGTGAATTCCGGCAGGCCGCGCAGCGCGATGTGCAGCTTGGCAACCACACCTGAACCGCGAATCTGCGCTACGCGGTTCGCGAACAGCGTATCGAGCCGCGGCGCGCCGACGAGTCTCGAGAAAGTCGCGCGCGGATCCGCATTCGAGACGACCGCTCTTGACTTGATAATCTCGCCATCCACGAGCTCTACACCGAACGCCCGATCTTCATGAATCAGTATCTTGCGGACAGGTGCGTCGCAGCGAATGCTGGCGCCGGCGTCCTCGGCCGACTGCGTCAATGCATTGATCAGTTCGTCCCCGGAGTGGACGGACAACGGGCCATTGAGCTCTCCGTGCAATCGATGCAACCAGGTGAGCACGGTGCCCGGCGTGCGTGGGCCCATCGCACTGCCCATGACGGCGTCGACGGCAAGCGCCCCCTTGAGCCGTTCGTCCGAAAAGCTGTCGTTGAGCACGTCGTAGATGTTGCTGGCCGCGACCCGCAGGAATTCGTACATCGACTCTTTGCCGAGGCCGAAGCGCATATTCCAGCCGAGCTTCGCGAGGTTGATCCTGTCGCGGAACGGCATGTTCTTGAGACGCGGGGGCTTGTTGTCGAATATCGGGCCGAGTGACTTTGCGAAGCCGAGATACCGGCGCCGGAACCCGGCGTAGGCGTTCGCATCTGGCTCGGGAAGATTATCGCTGACTACCGAGTCCGGGCCGATCGTAACGTGTCTGCCGTCGGCATCCAGCGCAATCGTCTCGATGGCGTCGCCCGCCTCGTAGCCGAAGCGGTCCAGCTTCAAATCCCTGCGAATGCCGCTGCTGATCGGGTAAGCGACGTGAGCGAGCCCCGGGAAATGGTAGTCGTCACTAATGGTGCGGGCGGCAGCCAGGCCACCGACCGAATCACGAGCCTCGAGGACCTGAACCCGTAGACCGGACCGCGCGAGGTATCCCGCGCACACGAGACCGTTGTGACCCGCACCGACAACAATGACATCGGGCCTAGTCATCGGAATATTCCTCGGGCGTCGTGTCGGGTTTCCTGAGGTCGCGCAGTATCTCGCGGGCGGCATTCGCGCCCGGCGCTCCCATCACGCCACCGCCCGGGTGCGTGGACGAGCCGCACATGTACATGCCTTTGACCGGGCCTCGATACTGCGCGTAGCCGGGGAACGGCCGATTGAACATCAGCTGATCGAATGTCAGTTCGCCCTGGAAAATGTTGCCCTCGGTCAGGCCGACCTCGTCTTCGAGTTCGCGGGGCGTGCGGACTTCGGTGTGTAGCAACAGGTCCTTGAAGTCGGGGCTGTATTCCGCGATCTGGTCGATCACGGCCTGGCCGAATTGATCGCGTTTCTCGTCGGTCCAGCCACCCTGTGGCTCGACCGGACAGTACTGTACGAAGACCGTCGCCATGTGTTTGCCGGGCGGTGCAAGCGTCGGATCGTATTGCGACGGGATAAGGAAATCGCAGTAGGGGTCGGCCGACCAGCGGTCGTCTTTCCAGTCGTCGTACGCGATTTCGAGGCGGCGCAACGTGTCGGTGAAGTGCATGTGGCCGAGAGTGAGCGGCGAATCCTCGGGAAGAGCCGAAAATGTCGGCATGCCGTCGAGCGCGATGTTCAGCTTGCCCGATGAACCGCGAATCTTGAAGTTCCTGGCACGCTCGACGAGCTGTGGTGGCAGATCGTCTTCATTCATGATCCGCGTGAACGTGCGCTTTGCATCGAGATTGGAAACCACGACGCTGGCGTTTATCTCTTCTCCCGAGGTCAGACGGATGCCGGTCGCTCTGTTTCCCGAAACGAGAATCCGTGCAACCTCCGCCTCGGTGCGGACCTGGCCGCCCATCGACCTGAACGACGAAGCGATCGCTCCTGACACGGCGCCCATGCCGCCGCGCGCGAACCCCCACGCACCGACATTGCCGTCGACGTCTCCCATCGCATGGTGCAGGAGCACGTAGGCGGTACCCGGCGAATACACGCCGAGGCCCGTGCCGATGATGCTGCCTCCGGAGTAGTGCGCAAGGATAGTCTCATTCTCGAAGTAGTTCTCGAGGTATTCGGCAATCGACATCGTGAAGAAGCGGATGAACTCGTAGATCTGGGCTTCGCTGAGTTCGTGGAACTTCCTGAGCAGGTAGGCGAATTCGAACACATTGCGGGGCCGGAACGAGCCGGGGTCGGGAGGCGTTCGAAGCAGGAAGCCACGAATCAGGCGACACCAGCGCAT
>Ga0209456_10000740_pt1 | contig 16961 bp, 19 predicted proteins | sample COG_11_FD_184755 | JGI IMG/M metagenome (GOLD analysis project Ga0209456, IMG submission 184755) | Pelagic marine sediment microbial communities from the LTER site Helgoland, North Sea, for post-phytoplankton bloom and carbon turnover... | ecosystem: Environmental > Aquatic > Marine > Neritic...
CGTGCTGACCCGAACGTCGTACTGCTCCTGAAGTTTTTCGAGCGCGAAGGTCGGCCCAAAGTCGCAGTAATGCTGCCTCACCAGCTCAACGACGGCTTCCTCGTAGGCCTTTGGAATCTGATTCGCCGGCCTTCGGCCACGGCGTTTGGACGCCAACCCGGCGGCGCCTTCCGCCTCGAAGGCCCGCAGCATCCGTCGAATCTGCCGCTCACTCTTTTGAAGCGAGGTGGCGGCCTGTGATTGGGTCATGCGTCTCTCTGCGAGTCGCGCGATGATTGTCAGCTTGTCCATTTCCGCCGTGCTCAGGGTCAGTAGATCGCCAGTCATAGCGGGGGATTGAACCCCAAACCGGACATCTACGCTTTGGAGAAAGCGGACATTTTAGCTTGGGTGCTACACCCGAATTTCGCAGAACGTATATTATGTAAACTTTTTGCTGAGGCGAAGCCAAAAGCAGCCCCGTGGTGGGCGAAGCACGATCACTCTACGGGGTCCTGACACCGACGCTGCCGCTGCTAACGCACGTCCTGCGGAGCAAACACGAACGGGAACGTGAACCGCAGGCTCTTGCCGGTTCGGCGGCTCGGGAAACGAATCGCGCGGACCACGCGGGACACGCAGCGCTCGACATTGTCGTTACCAGTTGTGTTCTCGAGGACCTGGACGCCTTTGACGAAGCCTGTGCGCACCACAGCGAAGCGCACCGACACTTTGCCGGCGAGCTCGGGTTCGTACCGGAGCGCGGACTCGTAGCAGCGGTTGATCTTCGGGAGGTCCCTCTTGATCTTCTCGCGAACCACGAACGCGTCGATCTGGCCGTACGAGCGAGCGTGAGCACCGCCGACCACCCCTGCGAGCGCAGCCATCGCAACGAAGACGGCCAGAAACGCCGATCTGGAACCCCCCCAGGCAACCATCCGGCCAATGGTAGACCCAAACGGGTCAATCACCAAAAACGCCTAAGCCACCGAAAGACTTGAGATTACGAGGACCGTGATACAATCGCCTTTAAATGGCCCGAAAGTCCTCGGAAGCGTCTTGTCTTCAACGCACCCGAAAACGGCTCCGCCGTCAGCTGAGCAACATCATCGGTGAGGGCTTTTTTGGGACCCTCTCCCGCGTCGGGCGCCTTCACCCAATGTCGAAGCCCGCCAAGCATGGTGTACAGGTGATCAGGGACGTGGAGTACCTCCGGAGCGGCAATCCACGCCACACCCTCGACATCTATCGGCCCAGCAAACACTCGGGCACGCTTCCCATTGTCATCTACATGCACGGCGGCGGCTTCAACCTGTTGTCGAAGAACACCCATTGGCTCATGGGCCTGGCGTTCGCGCGGGCTGGCTACCTCGTTTTCAACGTGGACTACCGACTCGCCCCGAAGAACCCCTTCCCGGCCGCGGTGTCCGACATTTGCGCGGCGCTCGAATGGGTTTCCGAGAACGCGCGCGCGCACGGTGGCGACTTGGGCCGCTTGGTGTTTGCCGGAGAGTCAGCCGGCGGAAACCTCGCCACTGCGCTCACGATCTGTTGCTGCTACCGACGCCCAGAGCCATTTGCGCAGCGCGCCTTTGCAACCGGCTTGGTGCCGACCGCGGTCGCGCCGGCATGCGCGCCCCTGCAAGTCAGCAACCCCGGGCGCTTGAACCGCAAACGCAAGCTTCCGCGTTGGGTCAACGAGATCCTCGAGGGCATCAACGAAGCGTACCTCGGAAACCTTCACGACCCCGCCCCTGGCGAGTTTGACCTCGCAGACCCGCTCCACGTCTTCGAACGACGCGAACATCCCGACCGCGCCCTTCCCGCGTTCTTCGTACCGATCGGCACACGCGACCCGTTGCTCGACGACACGCGCCGCCTCGACCGCGCGCTCAAAGCACTCGGAGTCGAGTGTGAAGCCCGTTACTACGAAGGTGAGCTCCACGCCTTTCACGCATTGGTGTGGCGACGCCAAGCACGACGATGCTGGCGCGAGCAACTCGCCTTCTTGGCACGCGCCCTCCAACACCCGCGAGAGCCACGCCACGAGTTCGTCGCACAGGCGTAGCATCGGCGCATGCCTCACCGTGCAGGTGGACGTTCACCGTCGAAAGGTCGACTGAGTCGCGCAAGCCTGTACGCTCGGGTTCAGGCAATTTCCGACACATCGAAGTCGGGAAACAAGATCACTGCGGGATGCACCCTGAGCGCCTTGGCGAGCACCAGTGCCCGTTCGCGGCCGAGCTCGCGTGCGCTCCGTCGGGCCCGCGAGCGATCTCTACGCGCTCGGCGCTGTCGGCTACTTTCTTCTCACCAGCGAGCAGGTGTTCGAGCGACCGACCCTTCCCGCTACCTTGGCGGCCCACTTGTTGGACCGCCCGACGCCCCCCCACGTGCTGCTAGGCGTTCCATTCCCCGAAGTGCTCGAGGAGCTTGTATTGAGCTGCCTCGACAAGGACCCCGCGAATCGACCACAGAGCGCCCAAGCCCTCCGGTGTGCGCTCGACGCCGTCGAGCTCGAGGATGCTTGGAGCGAGGAGGATGCGCGCGCATGGTGGACGAGCCACAAGCAGAATGACCCGGCCGCGAAGTCGACACAGCCGAGCGGCCCGGTCGTCCATGGCCTCAGCATGACGGTGGACGTCGGTAGCCGGCAGGCTTCCTTAGACTTGGCTTCCGGTGCTCGCAGGGAGGGCGCCGGCCGAGCGCCTGAAAGTCCTCCGGCGCGCCAGCCCAAGCTCCCTTCCGAAGTGGGCGAATAGCGCGGACCAGGTTCCGAGCGCGAGGTCCGGCTCCCGGCCTTCGCTGAGCTCTATGATCTGGTGATAGAACCAGGCGAGCTCGGCTTGGCCGTTGAGCGTGCGCACGCTGTGAACTGGGCTCGTCGAGCTCAGGAGCCCGGGGCCGAGCCGTATATCCTTTTCTGGCGCCGGAAGCTGCTCGACGTCTCCGCTCAAGATCCGGGAAGGGAGGTCCGGCATGACGCAGAACGGCCGGGCGATGCCGACGACGTCCACCTCGCCCGACTCCACCGCGGCACGCATCGGCGCAACGGACCGAAAACCACCCGTCACCATGAGCGGAAGCTCAGGTGCCGCGTCCCGAATGAGGCGCGCATACTCGAGAAAGTAGGCTTCGCGTCGGCGCGTGCTTTCCCTCTTCTTCACCTCGTCGGGATCGAGCCTCCCGATCACCGCCATTTGCTCGTAGTTACCGCCCGAGATCTCCAGCAGGTCGATGCCGAGAACAGCGAGCCAGCGGGCGACCTGTGCTGACTCTTCGTTGGTGAAGCCTCCCTTTTGGAAGTCTGCCGAGTTGAGCTTCACTCCGATCGGAAACTCAGGACCAACCGATTGTCGTACGGCCGCAACGATTTCGCGCAAGAGCCGCGAGCGGTCTTCCAATGGGCCGCCCCACTCGTCCGTTCGTTGGTTGGTCCGCGGGGAAAGGAACTGGCTCAACAGGTAGCCATGCGCGGAGTGCACCTGAACGCCAGTGAAACCCGAATCCTTTGCGGCCTTTGCGACGTACGCAAACCTGCGGATGATGTCGCGAATCTCACCTGCTTCGAGCGCGCGCGGCGGCGCCATCAACCCGATCATGCCGTGCATCTTTACGGCAGATGCGGAGACGGGATGGCTGCTCGACATCCGAGTGCATTGACGTCCTGGATGACTGATCTGCATCCACAGATGACCGCCCCCGCGTGTGCCAGCGTCGGCCCAACTCCGAAGCTCCTCCAAACCACCGTTGTCGTCGTAGACGACGTTGCCAGGTCGTTCGAGGTAGCGTCGATCAATCTGGACGTTACCTGTGATCGAGAGACCTACGCCTCCTTCGGACCAACGGCGGTACAACGTTTGGTGTCGCTCGGTCGCCCGGTCGTTTCCATCAGCCAGACCTTCGGTCATGGCAGACTTGGCGAATCGGTTGGGCAACACCGCGCCGCAAGGGAGCGCGAGTGGTCGAGCCAAAGCGTCCATCAACGTCGTTCCGAGCCGCCGAGGAGCACCTTCATCAACGGGCTGCCGTCGACTTTGGCGTCCTTGATCAAGGCGTCGAGCAACTGTTTGCCGAGACGCGCGAGGTCGAGAAGCTCACGGATGCGTTCCTGTTGGAACTGCGCCCTCGCCCGCTCCCCTGGCTCCTGCGCTTTGTCTCTCAGGAACTCGATCGCATCTTCCATGATGTCGATCGCGTCGAGGACCTCGACTCGCTCACGCTCGTTGAATACGCGGGAGATCATCTTCCAGAAATTGCCCTCGGCCGTGTAGTGGTCGCGTCGCTCGCCCTGAATCCAGACCTTCTTGACGACTCCCCAGCGCGTCAGCTCGTTGAGCGTCATCGAGACCGCACCGCTGCTGAGCTGCAGCCTTTCCTGGATATCCGGCGCGCTCAGGGGCTTATCGGACAGATACAGGATCACCCAAAGGCGCCCCATGTTCCGCTTGAACCCCCAGAACTCGATCAGGCGGCCGATCGAATCGCTGACCAGGACCTCACTTTGCCAGAGCTCCTCCTCGTCCTTCACCACGGTAGCGCCCTACCCCGAACCCCAACGCTTGACCAGCCGCCCGCGCGCATCAAAGCTGCGGCGCATGGAACGACCCACCTTCGAGGCCATGCTCGAGGCAGCAAATGGCGTAGACCGCGACGGCAACGAGTACACCGTCGCAGAGGGCCACACTCTCTCCGTCTACATCGGCGAGCCGGGCCAAGCGATGGAGGTGACCGAGGTCGTCGCGCTGAGGCTCGATGCAGCTTTCTGCGCGGCCACTTCACGCGAGCACAACGCGGTCTACTACGTAGAGTACAGCAGCCTACACGGGCTTTGCATTCGCCCCCCAAGTGGCGGCGGCGGCCGCCGCACAGGGTTTAGCTAGGCGATAGTGCGGGGGCGGTGGGGCGGGACAAACTACCGCCGAAGGCGTCCGGGCGATAGTGCGGGGGCGGTGGGGCGCCGCAAGTCTCGTGGCCCCGTCCCGGATTTGACGTAGGATGTAGGTGGGGGTTTACGGATCGTGTCCACACGCGTTCTTGTTTGTGACGACGAAGCCAGCTTGCGCGAGATGTTGCAGATTCTGCTGCGGCGCGAGGGCTATCGCGTCGACGTGGTCGACGGTGTACACGCGGCACGCGACCGGCTTGGGAGCGCCGACCCTTACGATGTGGTCATCACCGATTTGGTGATGCCGGATGGCACTGGCATGGAGGTGCTCGACGCGGTTCGAGCACGATCCGCGGACACACAAATCCTGATGATCACCGCGTACGCGACGACCGAGCAGGCAGTCGCTGCGATGCGCCGAGGCGCCTACGACTACGTCCAGAAACCGTTCAGGAACCACGAGCTCCTGGCGACCCTCGAAAAGGCGCTCGAGAAGCGCGCGATTGTGGCCGAAAACCAGACGCTGCGTGCCCAGGTCAAGGCGCGTTGGAGCGCCGGGCAGCTCATCGGCAAGAGCGCGGCCATGGACCGGCTTCGCGATATGACCCAGCGCGTGGCGAATGCGACGACGAGCGTCTTGATCACCGGCGAAAGCGGCACTGGCAAGGAGATGGTGGCCCGCTCGCTACACTTCCAAAGCCCGCGCGCCGAGGAGCCATTCGTGGTGCTGAACTGCGGCGCCGTACCGGAGAACCTGATCGAGAGCGAGCTCTTCGGTCACGTCAAGGGCGCGTTCACCGGAGCCACCGGCGCGAAGGAAGGCCTCTTTCGCGCAGCCAACGGTGGTACGCTCTTCTTGGACGAGGTGGGCGAGCTCCCGCCTCCGCTGCAGGTGAAGTTGCTGCGGGTACTGCAGGATCGAAAGGTGCGCCCGGTCGGTGGCAGCGCCGAGCTCGAAGTGGACGTACGCGTGGTCGCGGCCACCAATCGCGACGTCGAGTCCGAGGTGGAAGCCGGCACGTTTCGAGAAGACCTCTTCTACCGCTTGAACGTGATCCGCATCGAGGTCCCACCGCTGCGGGAGCGCCCCGAGGACATCCCCGTGCTGGCCGAATACTTCCTCGAAAAGCACGCGGCGCTACAGGGCCGCCGTCTCGAATTTTCGCCCGAAGCAACACGGTGGCTGGCTCAGCAATCGTACGCGGGCAACGTGCGGGAGCTCGAGAACATCGTCGAACGCGGAGTGACCTTGGCGCCCGGGGCGACGATAAACCGGGAGGACCTCGGCGATACCCATCCTTCGAAGAAAGCGGTCAACCTCACAGAGATTCCCGAGGGCAACTTCGATTTGGACGACTACCTCACCCAGGTTGAAAAGGAGCTTCTCTTTCGGGCGCTCGATCAAGCCGGCGGGGTGCGCAAGAAGGCCGCCGAGCTGCTCGGCATGAGCTTCCGTCAGTTCCGGTATCGTTTGGCAAAGCACATCTCTCCCGAAGTGGGCGATGCGGCCGCGGATTGATATAGTGAGATTTGGAGGATTTTCCTTGTCCCGTCACCTGCGGACTGCTGGCTTCACGACCATTGAATTGCTGATCGGCGTTGTGATCGTCGGCATTTTGGCCGCGCTCGCCGTCCCGACGTTCAAAGGATACGTCTACAAAGGCCGGGTCAACGAGGCGATCACCGTCCTCAACGAGATCAAGACGCGGCAGGAAGCCTATCGGGCCCGCTTCGGAAACTACGCGGCAGTCAGTGGCACGGGCGACTGGACGGCGGCGACCTATACCCCGAGCAGCGTTCCGGGGGTTCAGGCGGTGGCCTGGCCCAGCTCTGCGGGGTGGGAAGAGCTCGGGATCAGCTCGCCTGGTCTCGTCCGGTTCAGCTATGCGACGGTCGCAGGCCAACCAGGAACGACGCCACCGACCGACAGCAATCTCGATGGAAACAACTTCTGGTTTGCCGCCCAGGCGGAAGGCGACCTCGACGGGGATGGCAACACTTTCATCCTCGAGGTCTATTCGGACTCGCGCATCATGTACAACAGCGCGGTGGGCACTGGAGGATGGGAATGAAGCGTAGCCAAGGCTTTACCATAACGGAGATGATGGTCGCGGTCGTGATCCTCGGCGTTTTGGCGAGTCTCGCCATCCCGAGCTTCACCTCGTACATCTACAAGGCCCGCGTGACCGAGGCGACGAATTTTCTCGGTGAGATCAAGCAGCGCCAAGAGTCGTATCGGAGCGAGTTCGGGCAGTATTGCGCCATCGATGGCGACGATTGGGGCAGCTGGAACCCGTCGAGCCTTCCGGGCATCGATCCAGTCGTTTGGACGACCACTACCGAGTGGCAGCAACTCGGAGCGAGCCCAGACGGGCCTATCCGCTTTCAATACGCCACGGTGGCTGGCTTTCCCGGGGTGACTCCACCGAGTGACAGCGGTCTCGACGACGATGACCATTGGTTCGCGGCCCGGGCTCAGGGAGACCTAGACGGAGACACCATTGATTTCTTCCTCGAAATCTACTCCCAGTCGAACCACATCTATAACAGTGCTACTGCAAAAGGCGGCTGGGAGTGACAATTTCCGTCACCTCCGGGTGACGAGAACTGTCCGTCAGCTTTGATTTGCGGCACCCTGAGAACCCGATTTACCAATAATTTCGGGTTGGGCAGGGGGTTCGGGACAATCGGCACGGCAGTTGCATTGTCCTAGGGCAACTAAGGATTGAGCGGGCACTGGGCCCGGGGGAAAGGGAACTAACGAAATGAACAAGCTACTCTCGAAGAAAGAGGGATTCACCCTCATCGAGCTGATGATCGTCGTCGCTATCATCGGCATTCTCGCCGCGATCGCGATCCCGGCATTCATCAACTACGTGAAGCGTTCGAAGACCTCGGAAGCAGGTGCGAACCTCAAGTCGCTCTTCCAGGGCGCGGCCGCGTACTACGAGGCTGAGAACTGGCAGCAGGGCGTCGTCACCGCTGGTGGCACTGCCGCTGCGTCGACGCACTGCACCGTAGACGACGCGGCTCTGAGCATGACGCCGAGCGACGCGAAGTACGTCGTCGACTGGCCGAACGAGGCGGACATCGCCTCGTACACCGCGCTCAACTTCGCACCAGCGGACCCGATCTACTACGAGTACCTCGTCACGGAACAGGACGGCACGGGCGATTGCGGCCATGTTCCGGATGAGACGGACACCTACGTGTTCACCGCAAATGGCGACCTCGATGGTGACGGGGCCCTGTCTACTTTCGAGCTGGCCGCCGGTACGAACCCGGACAACGCGCTCTACCGCGCGCCCGGCATCTTCAGCCAAGACCCGCTCGAGTAATCGACACGGTCTAACGACTGAAAAGGCCGCGACCAAGTCGCGGCCTTTTTCTTTTAACTCTTCTAAAAAGGGGTAGGCGATAGCGCGGGGGCGGTGGGGCGGGACAAACTGCCGCCGAAGGCTTCCGGAAAAAGGGGGCCGTCCCCTTTTTCGATATACTGCGGGTATGGGGGTTTGGGTTCGGGTTGTTGGGGTGGTGGTGATGCTGGGCGTCGCGGCGGGGGTTTGGTCGCTCCGTGGGGAGGCGATGGGCCACTACCTACGGACCCAGACTTACGAGGACATCTACTATCTGCCGCCCCCGCAGTGGTTGCAGGTGATGGGCTTGGGCCATCGGCGGGCGCTGGCGGACCTGATTTGGCTTCGCGCCCTCATCTACTTTGGCGACGAGTTCGAAAACCGAGGCGCGGTCAAGCACGTCTTCAACTACGGCGAGTCGATGCTGGCCCTCGACCCCGACTTCCGGCGAGTGTACCGCTGGGTCGGCGTGGCAGGGGTATACACGCCGACCGGCAGCCCGCGCGAGTTCATCGAGCGCTCGATAGACGTGCTGCGCCGCGGCGTCGAGCGCTTCCCAGACGACGGGGAGCTGGCGTGGGATACCGGAGCCACGATCACCTACGAGCTCCTACCGAACCTTCCCAAGGATGACCCGGACCGCGAGCGTCTCGCCGCCGACGGCAACGACTACATGATGGCAGCGGCTCGCCTCGGCGCCGGCCCAGCGTGGTTGGTCCTGACGAACGCGAGGTCGCTCCGAAAGCTTGGCCAAAGGGATCGCGAGCTTCGGCATCTGGAAGAGATGTACGCGGTGATCCGCAACCCCGAGGTGAAGGCCCAAATCGAGCGTCGCCTCTCTCACCTCCGCGATCAGGCCTACGCGGAAGCCTTTCGAAGCGCGAATGAGGAGTTCGAGCAGCGTCGACTCGGGGAGTTCCCCTACATGCCCTCCGCGCTCTATTTCTTCGTGGCCGACCCGATCGAAACCACGGTCGGCCTACAAGACGCCGGCTAGGCTCTTGCCAAAAGCGTCGAGGCCTCGCACAGTCCCGCGGCCTTGGCTCGCGGTCGTCCGAGATTGAGCTTGATCGAAGCGGCGCTTCTGCTGTGCCTCACCGGCATCGTGCTCGCGGTATTCGTTCCCACGTTCTCGCGCCGCGTCCGCACCAACAAGATCACGGAGGCCTCCGAGCTTCTTCGAGAGATGAGCGTTCGCACCGCTGCCTACTACACGACGTCGTGGGATACGGGAAAAAGCCACTGCCTACCGCCAAGCGCAGGCCCGACGCCTGCTGCGCCTACGGTCGACTCGGAGGAAGTCGATTTCTTTGGGCCCGAGCAGACGGGTCACGCGACTTGGGAAGCACTCGGCTTTCAGCCGGACCACCCGATTCGCTACAGCTACAGCTTCACGCCTGACCGCCATGGTTGTGATCTGATCGGCGGTGACGACTTGGGGTCGGTCTCCTTTCGCGCCGAAGGCGATCTCGATGGAGATGGCGTACGCTCGATCTTCGAACGGCGGGCCACGTTGGGGCCCGATGGCTTGAAGCCACCAGAGGCCTCGCACGTTCACCAGCGAATCGAATGATCCGACTGACGCGGAGCTACTTGGTCCCGCTCGATGCGATGCGTGACTCGGCATCGACGAGCGCGGTGACGATCTCGCCGGAAGCTCGCCGAAGGGCGAGTGGTGTCCCATCTCCAAATCGATCGGGGTGAAGGTCTCGAACGAGCTTCCGAAGCGCGAGACGCGCATCCCGCCCCCCCGCGCCTTCTGGAAGATCGAGAAGCGCATGTGCGGAAGCATGCCTGCGCATCTCTCTGCGCTTTCGAAGCAACAAAGGATACGAGCCTCCGGCCCTCGGCGCGGCTGCCCGCAGCAACTTGAGCATCCACAGGAATCGATACCCGCGTAGGCCGCACCCGGGAAGCGTCGAGACCTCCTCGGCGGGCACGCCCCGCCGGAGCCAGAACAGCATGGCCGTCTCCTCGGGCCGCAGGTCAGCCCCTCGAAGGAGCTCTTCGCCGGCTGCGGTGAGGCGATAGACGGAGTCTCCGAGCTCTGCTCGCGCGCTCGCCATGTCCACGCCCTTCACGACAGTACGCATCGTCCGTAACGCGAGCGCGCCGGCCGGGATTGGATCGCTCAGCTCCCACCAGGTCGCCGCCGCTGGCGACTGCACGAGGCGCAGCACGAGCGCTTCCCATTCGCACATTCGCAATACGTTCTCGAACACTTGACGGTGCGACGTTGCAACGCATCGATCGATGTTGGCACCGACTACGTTGCTCGAATTGAGCGAAATCGTCGCACTGTGTCCTTCGCCGTGAACGTGCAACGTGCCGCTTGCACCTGCTCGGCCGAGACCGATCAGGACACGACAGACGGTCGTAGCGCCCGGGAGCCCGCGCATGACTTCCGGATATGCGATTCACCGAGCGGTGGCCAGTTTTCAGCGGAGCGCCGCGTAGCGGGGATCACCCGGACGCAAGGCCAGCGCGTTTCGGATTTGCGCAAAGCGGGCAGACACCGATGTCGGCGCAACTCCGTACCGTCGAGCGACCTCGGCCTGCGTGCACCCGGGACGCTGCTCGACGACCGCAATCGCGTATTCGAGCGCGGCAGCCAAGACTTCGGGCTTGGTGACACGAAGCTCGCAGTGCGCTTGCATGTCGGACCACAGCTGCGTCGCGCGTTCGATCTCGGCGCGGGAGAAGCCCGCCTCACCCATCTTGAGCTGCACTGTCTCGGCAACCCGGTCCACCGGCGGGCGACGCACCGTTGCGGCTGCTGCGGGCGTGTCGGTCGCACCGCCTTCGATCCATTCGAAGAGCGCGCGGTGATCGGGATTGCAAGGCCCCTTCTCTTGCGCGAGCTCAGCGAGTTTCCGCGCTTCTTGGAGGTCCCCGAGACGCGCGACGCAATGAGCCAGGGAGCCGATGATCTCGTCGTGCTCTGGCTCGAGCTCATACGCACGTCGAAGATGACGTTCGGCGCCAGCGGGATCGTCGAGCGCCACATCCATGAGATGACCGAGGTTGTGATGATACCAGGGTGTCTGGGGAGCAAGGCTCGATGCCTCGCGATAGGAACGGACCGCGACGCGGTAGTTGCCGAGCAGCGCATGGCAGAGGCCCATGAGCGCATGAAGGATGTCGTCTTCAGCGCAGTAGACGAGCACGCGCCGGAGGTGCAACGCAGCCTTCCAAGGGTTGTTCTCGAGATGGAGCTCAGCGAGGTGGCGATGCGCGAACAGCGAGGCGTCGCTTTCTTCTTCGGCCACTGCCGCCAGGCGTGTCAGCAGAGACTCGGCGCGCTTGGACGATGCTTCGAGCGCTTCTTCGGCTTGCTTCCAAAGCTCTTCGACTGTGCTCGCCCGTTGACCCATCTGCATTCGTATAGCTGGTCGGTTTTTTGAACGCAAGACTCGTCAGTTACGAGCCCTCGCACGGAACGCGACGAGAAACGTGTATCCCAATCCGTGTCATCGTTGCGTTGGTTCCACGAAACTGCACTCCAAGCGCGCATGAGGTATGCTTCCGGGGCTCGACCCCAAGAGGTCGAAGGATAGTGAAACGATGATGTCCGACGAATTCGACGAAAATACGTCTACCGACCCCGATCAGGGGGAGCGGGAGCGCCGCTGGTCCGAGGGTGTCCTTCGCGACACACTCCGCAAAGCAGTCGAGAAAGGAATCGAGGCCGGCGTCGGGACGCTCCGAAGCGCGGACAGCGCGCTTCGCGGCGTCACTCAAGACGGAAAGCTCCCCAAAGAGGTGATCGGCTACGTCTTCGCCTCGGTCGACGAGACCAAGAACGCGCTGGTTCGCGGCGTCGCCAAAGAGGTTCGCGACTTCCTCGAGGCCACCGACATCGCAGGTGAATTCTACAAAGCACTCACTTCGTTGTCATTCGAAGTGAAGACCGAGATTCGCTTCATCCCCAACGACGCGGGCGGTATTCGACCCCAAGTCAAAGCCAGCGCGGTTCAGAAACGCAAGCGACGCAGAGGCGTGGTCGAGACCGAGCCGATCATCCCGCCCCACGATTCAGGCGAAACCTGAGCGGATGACCGCCCCCGGCAAAGTGTACCTGGTGGGTGCCGGCCCAGGCGATCCGGAGCTGATCACGACACGCGGGCTCCGGCGCCTACGGGAAGCGGACGTCGTGCTGTACGACGCACTCGTGCATCCAGATCAGCTCCACGCGGCGAGATCGGACGCCGAGCTCGTGTTCGTCGGAAAGCGCGCTGGCCGAGTTAGTCAACGGCAAGCCGAGATCAACCGTCAACTCGTCCAGGCGGCACGGGAAGGCAAGACGGCCGTGCGTCTCAAAGGCGGCGATCCCTACCTGTTCGGCCGCGGCTCCGAGGAGGCCGAGCTGCTCGCGTCGGAAGGAATCCCGTTCGAAGTGGTTCCAGGCGTGCCCTCTCCGCTTGCCGCCACCGCGTACGCGGGCCTGTCTTTGACGCACCGCGAGCTCGCCTCGAGCGTCGCCTACGTCACTGCAACCGAATCGGTCGAAAAGGACCGCGCCGGCCACGACTGGTCGAAGCTCGCTACCGCAACGCAGACGCTGGTCATCTTCATGGGGATGCGCAAGCTCGACTCTCTCATGAGGCTCTTGGTCGAGCACGGGCGCCCTGCCGATACGCCCGCGGCCGTCGTTCAATGGGCGTCGCTGCCAAAGCAGCGCACGGTCGTCGGGACGCTAGCCGACATCCATCAGCGCGCCTCAGACGCTGGGATCGGCTTGCCCGCGATCACAATCGTCGGCGACGTCGTGCGGTTACGTGACAACCTCCGTTGGTTCGACACCAAGCCACTGTTCGGCAAGCGCATGCTCGTGACGCGCGCCGTTCAGCAGGCGGGTTCCCTGGCCGCGCTGCTTCGAGACGAAGGCGCACAGCCGATCTTGGCGCCGACCATCCGCATCGCCGCTCCCGCCGACCCGGGACCACTGCGCGATGCGGCGACGCACCTGGATTGCTACGACTGGATCCTCTTCACGAGTGTCAACTCCGTCGACGCGCTCTTCTCGTCGATCAGGGATCAGGGGCTCGATCTGAGGGCTTTGGCAGGCCCCAAGGTCTGCGCCATTGGCGTCAAGACTCACGAGGCCCTGCGGTCGCGCGGCATCCACGCGGACCTCGTCCCCGAAGACGCCCGCGCCGAAGGCGTGATCGGCGCTCTCAGCCCCCTCCTCGGCGACCGGACGCGTATCCTGCTCCCACGGGCTGAGGTCGCGAGAGAGATCTTGCCAGACTCGCTCCGCGACGCAGGCGCGGAGGTCGACGTCGTCGCCGCGTATCGGAATCTACCTCCCGAGGGGAAAGAAGTGGAGCGCATTCGAAGCCTCGTCGACCCCGCCGAGAGCGAGGCCGCCTTGTTTACGTCGTCTTCCACCGTGCAGAACCTGTTCGACCTGCTGGGCGAGGATGCGGCCAGCCGACTAAACGAGCTCGATCTCTTTTCGATCGGGCCGATCACGACCCGCACCGCCGAGCGCCTAGGTGTTCGCATCGCCGCCACGTCACCGGAGCAGACGATCGAATCGCTGGTCGCAACCGTGCGCGCGTACTATGCCGACCCTGGAGATGCGGATGCATAGGTATGCATGGTGGGGTGCCCTGACGACCCTGGCGCTGATGGGTACGGCCTGCGGCGACCCATGCGGCGACGCCGAGGACCGATTGGTGCCTCTGACCGAGCTTCCATGCAGCACGACGAACGCTGGCGTCTGGGAGTCGCACCCCTTTCCACCGATCGCCGACGAGCAATGCTACTGGCTCGAGTTCCGCGGCTGCAGCAAGTACGAAATCGAGCACTCGCTCGGCCAAGTACCGACCCTCATCGTCGGCTACACCTCGTTCGACGCCGACGGCAGCTTCTCCACCGTGAGCTCCGGCAATAGCTTCGTGGTCGAAGAGGCCAACGACTCTACCGTGACCGTCCGCAACGCCCAGAACGCGGTTTTCTATCTCAGGTTGGCGCTCGAGTGACCCCCTAGCGCATCGCCCCACCCGGCCTTAGATTGCCGAGACGCGTGGAGGTTTGCCAGGCTGGGCTAGGTCAGAGAAAGCGCTAAAATAGGGTATGACCGAGAGGTTCGAGAACGATGCCGGGACCATCACGCAGGTCAAGCCGGAGAAAAAGCTCAAACGGCCTCGGCTCTACCGGGTCCTTCTGCACAATGATGATTACACAACCAGGGAGTTTGTCGTTCAGGTGTTGCACAACGTCTTTCACCGCGGAGAGCAAGATGCGATCCGCGTCATGCTCCACGTCCACAACAACGGCGTGGGCGTTGCTGGTGTATTCACCCGTGAGGTCGCCGAAACCAAGATCCAACGAGTCGAACGAATGGCGCGAGAGCAGGAGTTTCCCCTCCGCCTGACAATGGAGCCCGAGGAGGAGGAAGACGAATAGATATGGCCGGTCCCGTCATCGACAAAGAGCTTCAGGCGACCCTTCGCAAGGCATTCGACCGCGCGGGGTTGATGCGACACGAGTATGTGACGCTCGAGCACCTGCTCCTCGCCCTCACGGACGATCCGAACGCCTCGAAGGCGCTGCGGGCGTGTGGGGCGGATCTTCGCCGCATCAGAAAGCGGCTCGAGGAGTTCATGCAGGACCGGCTGTCGCGGGTACCCGAGAGCCTCTCCGTCGAGCCTCGGCAAACGCTTGCGGTCGAGAGGGTCCTTCAGCGCGCTGCGATTCACGCGATCTCTTCGGAGATGAAAACCATCGACGGCAGCAACGTGCTCGTCCAAGTGCTCAAGGAAGAAGAGTCGTTCGCGGCCTTCCTGCTCCAAGAAGAAGGGGTTGGTTCGCTCGATCTCAAGCGGTACATCTCCCATGGCGTCGGGACCGACATCATCCCGGGGGAGAGCGACGCCTACACCGAGACAGACTTCGACGACGACGACGAGGAGTCCACGGCCGGCCGCGACCCGCTCGAAGCGTTCGCGACCGATCTGATCGCCGAGGCCGCAGAGGGGCGCATCGACCCGTTGATCGGCCGCCACGACGAGCTCGATCGCACGGTTCAAGTGCTGTGTCGCAGGCGGAAGAACAATCCCGTGTTCGTGGGCGAGCCGGGCGTGGGCAAGACGGCAATCGCCGAAGGGCTTGCCCGCCGCATCTACGAAGGAAGCGTGCCGGAGATTCTCGGAGATGCGCAGATCTATTCGCTCGACATGGGCGCCCTCCTCGCCGGAACGAAATTCCGTGGGCAGTTCGAGGAGCGTCTCAAGGCGGTGATGAAGCGCCTACAAGAGCTCGACAACGCCATTTTGTTCATCGACGAGATCCACACCATCGTCGGTGCCGGTGCAACGACGGGTAGCTCGATGGACGCGTCGAACATCCTCAAGCCGGCGCTGGCCTCCGGCAGGCTCCGGTGCCTGGGTTCGACGACGTACACCGATTTCAAGCACCTCGAGCGCGACCGGGCCCTCGCTCGCCGCTTCCAGAAAATCGAGGTGCACGAGCCGACCCTCGAGGATACCGTCGAGATCCTCAAGGGCCTCCGTCAGTACTACGAAGAGCACCACGACGTGAAGTACGACGACGAGGCGCTCGAGGCGGCAGCGCAGCTCGCTCAGAAGCACATCGTCGAGCGCTTCTTGCCGGACAAGGCCATCGACGTGATCGATGAAGCCGGCTCGCTAGAGCGCATGCGCCCCGAAGGCGAGCGCACCCACCAGATTACCATCAAGGAAATCGAAAAGGTCGTCAGTAAAATGGCGCGCGTGCCGGTCGAATCGGTGAGCGCCAAGGAGCGCGACCAGCTCAAAGAGCTCGGCCCCGAGCTTCGCAAGGTGATCTTCGGCCAAGATGCCGCGGTCGACAAAGTGGTCAGCGCGATCACGCTGGCGCGGGCCGGGTTGCGCGCGGACCACAAACCGATCGGGTCGTTCCTGTTTGCCGGGCCCACCGGCGTTGGCAAGACGGAGCTGGCCCGCCAGCTGGCGCGTGTGATGGGGGTCGAGCTCTTGCGGTTCGACATGAGCGAATACAGTGAGCGGCACTCCGTATCGCGGCTGATCGGGGCGCCTCCGGGCTACGTTGGGTTTGACCAAGGTGGCCTGCTCACCGACGCGGTTCGCAAGCACCCCCACGCCGTCGTGATTCTCGACGAGATCGAGAAAGCCCACGGGGAGCTCTTCAACATCCTGTTGCAGGTGATGGACCACGCCAAGCTCACCGACAACAACGGGCGAGAAGCCGATTTCCGCAACATCGTGCTGGTGATGACCACCAACGCAGGCGCGTTCGAAGCAACCGAAAAGGTCGTCGGCTTCGGCGGTGGCGACGAGCCCACGGACTTTGCTACCGGGCGCGCCCGACAAGCGATCGAGCGCATCTTCACCCCCGAGTTCCGCAATCGCCTCGACGCGGTGGTCTACTTCAGCGGGCTCCGCAAAGAGATCATCCGCCTGGTGGTCGACAAAGAGGTCGCGCTTCTCCGCGACATGCTCTCCGAGAAGCAGGTGCAGCTCGAGCTGAGCGAAGCCGCCCGGGATTGGCTCGCCGAGCACGGTTACGACCCGCAGATGGGGGCGCGGCCGATGGCGCGGCTCATCGAACAGCAACTCAAGAAGCCGTTGGCCGAAGCGATGGTCTTCGGGAGCCTGAAAGAAGGCGGAACGGCGCTCGCTGACGTCGAAGACGGCGAAATCGTCCTCGCGTTGCGCTAGCCTATGGCTTCCGCTGATGCCTGTGTACCTACTCGACAAGGAGCTTTCCTT
>Ga0209456_10000741_pt1 | contig 16957 bp, 13 predicted proteins | sample COG_11_FD_184755 | JGI IMG/M metagenome (GOLD analysis project Ga0209456, IMG submission 184755) | Pelagic marine sediment microbial communities from the LTER site Helgoland, North Sea, for post-phytoplankton bloom and carbon turnover... | ecosystem: Environmental > Aquatic > Marine > Neritic...
GAAAAGGCTGAGCAGGCCCCGCCGCCCCCTCTGCCGGTCAGCGTCATCGAAATTCAGGCGCAGAATGTTATCGTGCCGATCGAATTTGTGGGTCAAACGCTTGGCAGCGAAGATATTGCCATCCGCGCCCGGGTGGAAGGGTTTCTGGTCGGCATCCATTTTGAAGAGGGCGCCGAAGTCAACCAGGGGCAGCTGCTCTATACCCTGGAGAGCCAACCATACGAGGCCGAGGTAGCGGCCATGATGAGCCAGCTGGCCGGGGCCAATACCATGCTGGCCAAGGCCACCAGCGACTTGAACCGCATCCGGCCGCTGGCGGAACGCAAAGCGGTCAGCCAGAGTGATCTGGATGGGGCCGTTGCCGCCTACGAAGCCTCCCAGGCATCGGTGGAGGCGGCCGAGGCTGTTTTGCGCGCCTCCAAAATCAAACTGAGCTATACCCGCATCCTATCACCCATCAATGGTGTCATTGGCAAAACCCAGGCCAAAGTGGGCGACTTCGTGGGCCGCAGCCCCAATCCGGTCATTTTGAACACGGTTTCCAATATCGCCACGGTGCGGGTCGAATTTTTCCTGCCTGAAAGTCAGTACCTGATGGTCGCCCGGGAGATAGTCGAACGCCAAAAGGCCGGGGGGCCAGCGCGGGGCGGTGCGACCTTCGAGATGATTTTGGCCGACAGATCGCTTTATCCGCACAAGGGACGCTATGAATTCATTGACCGCAATGTCGATCCCACCACCGGCTCGATTTTGGTTCAGGTGTCTTTTCCAAACCCGGATAAAATCATCCGGCCGGGGCAGTTTGCCAAAATCCGCACGGTTCTTGAGAGGTTTGAAAACGGTATCCTCGTTCCCCAGCGCTGTGTTTCCGAACTTCAGGGTGTTACCCGCGTGTTTGTCGTCGGCGACGACAACAAGGTGGCCGAGAGGGCCGTTGAGTTAGGAGCCACTGTGGGCAGTGACTGGCTGATCCTCAAAGGCCTCAAGGCCGGTGAAAAAGTAGTTTATGAAGGCCTGCAGAAGGTGTCTGACGGCGCCGTAGTCGATCCCCAGATCGTATCCCCTGAAACCACCGAAAAAGAAAAGACATAAGCATCCATGGGCTCCTTTTTTGTCAGGCGACCCATCGTCGCCATGGTTATCGCCATCATTACCGTCATCGTGGGAACCGTTTCTTTGCTCTCACTTCCCATGGAGCAGTATCCCAACATTACCCCACCGGTGGTGGAGGTCAGGGCCACTTACACAGGCGCGAATGCGCTCAGCGTCGAACAGTCGGTGGCCACCCCCCTGGAACAACAGATCAACGGCGTGGACAACATGATCTACATGAAGTCCACCAACTCCAACGACGGCAAGATGGTCATCCAGACCTCCTTCGAAGTGGGCACCGATCCGGACATGAACACGGTGTTTACCCAGAACCGGGTGGCTGCAGCCACGGCCAAGCTGCCCGAAGAGGTCAGGCGGCTGGGGGTCACCACCGAAAAATCCCTGCCCAACATTCTTATGCTGATCGCCCTGACCTCCGAGGGCGACCGCTACGATCAGCAGTTTCTCGGCAACTATGCCCTGATCAACATCAAAGATATTTTGGCGCGTACTCGGGGTATCGGCCGGGTCAACGTTTTGCTGGCCAGTGACTACTCTATGCGCATATGGATCAAACCCGATCGACTTGCTCAACTGGGCATCACCGTTCCCGAAATCACGCAAGCCATCAAGGCCCAGAGCGTGATTGTGCCGGGAGGAAAGTTCGGGGCCGAACCGGCACCGCCGGGCACCGAATTCACCTACACGGTGCGCTTGCCCGAACGGCTGCAGTCCGAAAAGGAGTTCGGCGAAATCGTGGTGCGCACTTCTGAAGGCGGTGCCCAGGTGCGTGTTAAAGACATTGCCCGGGTGGAGTTGGGGGTAGAAACTTACAATGGTTTTACACGGCTCAACAACGGGCAGAGCGCGATCATCGCCGTGTACCAGGCGCCGGGGTCCAACGCCGTGGATCTTGTGCGAATAACCACTGATACCATGGAGGAGCTGTCGAAGTCTTTCCCCAGCGGCATGCGTTACGAAATTTCGCTCGATACCTCCAAGCCGATTGTGGCGGGTATCAAAGAAATCATTGAAACCCTCTTCATCGCCCTGGCCCTGGTGATTTTCGTGGTGTTCATCTTCATCCAGGACTGGCGGGCCACTTTGATTCCCACCATTGCCATTCCGGTTTCGCTGATCGGTTCTTTTATGCTCTTCCCGCTGCTGGGATTTACCATCAACGTTTTGTCTCTGCTGGGTCTGGTGCTGGCCATCGGCATTGTGGTCGATGATGCCATTGTGGTGGTGGAGGCCGTCCAGGTGAACATCCAAAAGGGGATGAATCCCAAAGAGGCCACGATCAAAGCCATGAGCGAGGTGACGGCCCCGGTGATTGCCACCACCCTGGTGCTCATCGCTGTTTTTATTCCTGTGGCCGGTATGGCCGGTATTACCGGTCGTCTCTACCAGCAGTTTGCCATCACCATTGCGGTATCGGTGGCTTTTTCCTCGGTCAATGCCCTGACCCTCAGTCCGGCCCTCTGTGCACTCCTGCTCAAAAAACCCAAACCTTATCGCGGCCCGCTGGGCTTTTTCTTCAAGCTGTTCAACAAGGTGTTCGATCGGTCGACCGCAGGCTATATGAGTTTTACCAAAGTGGTCACCCGCAAGATAGCCATAGGAATGGTTTTTATTGCCATTATCCTTGGTGCCACGGGGCTTACAGGTAAACTTTTGCCGGGTGGATTCATGCCGGAAGAAGACATGGGGTATCTGTATGTCCACATTCAGCTGCCGGATGCAGCTTCGTTGCAGCGATCAGATGCGGTGGCGAAAAAGGTGGAGAAAATCATCGGAAAATACAAAGAGGTCGAATACATTACTACAGCAACCGGTTACAGCGTCCTCACCAGCAGTAATTCCTCCAATGCCGTCGTTATTTTTGTATCTCTGGTGGACTGGAGCTTGCGGGATAACACCGCCCTGGATTTGGTCCGTCTGCTCAACCGCGAGTTTTATTTCGGCGTCGAAGAAGCCCAGGTATTTGCATTTGGTCCACCGGCCATTCCCGGGCTGGGCAACGCTTCCGGGTTCAGCATGATACTGCAGGACCGCAGCGGAAACACGCCGGGTTACCTGGCCGAACAGACCGGTAAGTTTATTCAGACTGCTCAAGAAAGGTCCGAGATCGGATCGGTTTTCACCACTTTTCGTGCTGGTGTTCCCCAGAAGTTCATCGACATCAATCGCGACAAGGTTCTCAAAGCCAACATTGACTTACAGGACATCTACGCCACCGTTGGGGCGTTTTTGGGCGGCACTTACATCAATGACTTTAACCGCTTCGGTCGTCTTTATAAATGTTACATCCAGGCAGAGCCCGAGTATCGTCAAAACAAGGACCAGGTCAATTTGTTCTTCATCAAGAATAGAGATGGAACCAGCGTCCCGTTGGCGGCCTTCGTGGAGATTGACGATTCGGCGGGTCCGGAATTCACCAACCGGTTCAACCTGTACCGCTCTGTGGAACTGTCCGGCAGTCCGGCCGCGGGCTTCACCTCAGCCCAGGCCACGGCCGCCCTGGAGACGGTGGCGGCGGAAGTTCTGCCCCCGGAGATGACCTATTCATGGAGCAACATGTCCTACCAGGAAAAACGGGCTTCAGGTTCGGCTGCCATTGTATTTGCCTTTTCATTGACCTTTGTGTTTTTAATCCTCTGTGCTCAATACGAGAGCTGGTCCCTTCCCATCAGCATCCTGTTGGGAACGCCCTTCGCTTTGCTCGGCGCCATAGGTGCCGTCCTGCTGATGCGGCAATTCGATCTGAGCTACGAAAATAACATTTTTGCCCAGATTTCTCTGGTGATGCTGATCGGCATGGCCGCCAAAAATGCTATTTTGATTGTGGAATTTGCCAACATTAAATTTGAGGAAGGCCTGGGCCTGTTCGATGCGGCCCTCGAATCGGCCGGGCTGCGCTTCCGTCCCATCCTGATGACCGCTTTTTCGTTTATTCTGGGCGTGTTGCCGTTGGTATTCGCCACGGGAACCGGCTCGGAAGCCCGCAAGGTGATGGGAATGGCCCTGCTGGGCGGTATGACGCTGGCCACTTTACTGGGGGTATTTTTCTACCCCATGCTGTTTGTGTTCATCGGCAAGCTATTCGGATACGAAAAAAAGCGTGATTTGCATAAAAGTAAGGCGGATCTTAAATGAGGGCGTATTCAGCAAAAAAAAACCACCGGCTCGTAACGATTTTAATAACCCTGGTGTTGACGGGCTGCATGGTGGGTCCGGATTTCGTGCCGCCGACGGTTGAAACCCCTGCCGATTACCGTTTCGATGCCGGAGAAGCTGCGGCCGAGGTAAACCTGAAATGGTGGGAGCTGTTCAAAGATCCCATCCTCTTTGATCTGGTAACCGCATCTTTGGTAAACAACCGCGATGTCCAAATTGCCGCCAGCCGAATCGAAGAAGCCCGCGCGGTGCTGGGTTTCGTCGGGGCCGATCGATATCCCGGCATCTTCATCGAAGGCGATGCCAATACCGGCAACTTTTTGGGGATCAGCAAGAGCAACTCCACCGACCAGGCAGCCTTTATCGGGCCCACCTTGAATTGGGAAATCGATTTCTGGGGCAAGTTTCGCCGGGCGACCGAATCCGCCCGGGCCGAGTTATTGGCTTCCGAATATGCCCTTCGAACGGTCCAGCTCAGTCTAATAACCGAAGTGGCCAGCACCTATAATCAACTGCTGGATTTTCACCAGCGATTGCAGATATCCAGAAACACCCTCAAATCGCGACTCAAAACGCTGGATATTATTCAACAGCGTTTTGATGAAGGCATCATCCCCGAGCTGGATCTAAACCAGGCCCAGATCCAGAAGGAAATTGCGGCCGCAGCGATCCCCCTGTTTGAACGGCAGGTTGCCCAGACGGAAAACGCGCTGAGCATTTTACTCGGAGAGCTGCCCAGGGAAATCCGAAGCGGCCAGGGACTCAAGTATCAGGTTACTCCGCCGGAGATTCCGGTCGGCCTTCCTTCAACCCTTCTGGAACGCCGGCCGGATGTCGCCGAGGCCTTTTATCTGCTCGAAGCCCAAACAGAGCAGATCGGTGTGGCCGAAGCCTTACGCCTGCCGGCTATCTCATTGAACGGATTGGTGGGTGCGGCCGGCAGCGATATCGCCGGCGAAACCACCGACGGCGGGGTCTGGCGGGCCGGGGCGGGCCTGTTCGGGCCGCTGTATGAGTTCGGTAAAAATTTGCGGCGGGTGGAAATCGAGGAGGCCAGAACCCGTCAGACATTGTACTTTTACGAAAACATCGTGCTGACCGCTTTCCGGGAAGTCGAGGACGCGCTGGTACAAATCGATACCTACGACCGGCAGGTGGCCGCCGTTACCCGACAGGTCGCAGCAGCCCGTAACGCCAACGTGTTGTCTTTAGATCGTTACGACCAGGGCGTCACCAGTTACCTGGAAGTTTTGGAAACCGAACGCCAGTATTTTAATGCCGAGCTGGATCTTTCCGAATTGTATCAGCAGCGCATCAACGCCTATGTCGGGTTGTACAAGGCTTTGGGCGGCGGCTGGATGACACCTGAGGAAATGGAATCAAGTAAGTGACCTTTCTGACCACACGCCATTGATCACCGCAACCAGCGTTAAAGCAGAAATTTAGGCTCGCATTTTCTGGTGAAATACAGAATAAATTGAAATTGTTCAGGTATTCTGATGAAAAATTTAATTTTGCCGGTCAGGTTTGAATGGTGTTTAACCCAAACATCAGTCTGTTGAATCATTTCGCATTGGAATTTTTCCGACTGGCCTTTGGTGAAGGTTCATCGCTGCCGTACACTTCCACATAGGCATTGTGACATGAGCAGCCTTTTTCCCAGTGCTCTCTGACTTTTTTGCCGATAAATGAGTTTGGATATTTTCGTCCGATATTGCAGCCCGGACAAATCTTATTCCATCCGGCCAGTACTTTTTTCATTTCCATGATCGTCTCCTTTTTGATATTTTCCGAATCACTCTTTGATGGCCAGGGTGCTCTGACGCCGGCGATCAACCGTTAGCTGGGTAACATCCGGCCGGGCATAATGGCCGCTGGGATCGAAATTCTGTCTTTCTTCGCGTACCCGGCGGTAATCAATCGTTGTCGTCAGAAGCACTTCCCGATCCACCACCGGTTCAATGATCCAGTCGCCATCCGGACCTGCCAGGCAGGAACCGCCATTGGCCAGTATGTCGGGACAACCATCCAAAATCCTTTCCAAATAGGGTGTGTCGGCGGGAAAATCCTGTCTACGCATCAGTCCGGAAACCGAGATCACAAATGAACGGGATTCCTTGGCGATAAAACGAGTAATATCATCGGTGTTGCGCAGGTTGCCTGGCCAGATGGCCACATGTAGATCTTCACCCTGGGCGTAAAGCGCCGTGCGAACCAATGGCATCCAGTTCTCCCAGCAATTTAACCCCCCTACAGTGAAGGCGCCCAGTTGATGCACCCGCAATCCATGCCCATCGCCAATTGACCAGGCCAGGCGTTCTTCATAAGTCGGCATGAGTTTACGATGGACGGATGCGATACCGCCCGTCTGATTCACGTATACCAAAGAACAATACAGGCTGTGCCCGCCACGGTCTGCGGCACGCTCGATACAGCCCAAAATCACCGCAATTTTGTGGGCTGCAGCGGTTTCGCAAAGCGGATCTAAATGACCCGACTCGATTTGGACGGCCTGATCCATATAATGCGCATGGATTTCTTTTTGCACCGGTGAGTTGAAACGTGCGCCGTCGGTTAGCTCGAGCCAGAAGGGATAACCGGGTAACAGGGCTTCGCCAAAGGCAACCAGGCGACACCCCTCTTTAGCGGCTCTGGCGGTATATGCGCCGATTTTTTCAAGTGTTGACTGGCGATCCAGCCAGACCGGCGCAATTTGGGCCAGTCCGACAGCCAGGTCATCAGATGTGCTGTTATTGGAAGTTTGAGCCATAAGGATGCCTTTGATTTATTATTCGGCTTAATCTGGCGTTAAGTTGTTAATATAGGTCTCAAATCTGGCGCTGCCGTTGGCAGCATAACGGTTACCGCCCGTAGTGACGACATCCCCGCTGTCCACCAGCAATTCACAATGGCTGACAATTTCATTGGTGGCCATCAAGGTGCCAAACCCCTCCAGCAGACGGTCTTCAAAATAGTTTTCAGCAATTTCTTCAGCGGTTTTGGGCTTGGCATTCAAAAGCTGGACAATAGCGCCGCAACGCTCAATGTGGTGCGCCAAAAGTTGTCGGGAGCGGTCTGCCAGATCGATCGGGTTCCAGCGGTCATTGTAATATAGGCGATGGGCAGGTAGCACCAGCAATCCCGGATGGTCGTCGGCCATCTGGATCAGGGTCTTTAGGGATTGTAGGTAGCGGCTCAAGCCAAAGATGGTCGCTGCCTGCGTATAGGCCGGTTGAATGACCTGGGCCACTTCAGCGAACATCTCTTTGCGGGTTGGCCAGGGAGAGATGTCGGGTAAAATAATATCGCCCACGATGAGCGCCTCATCACCCAGCCGGACGGCCAGACAATCCGGGCTGTGACCCGGCAGGTGGTAAGTGCAGACATCAGGTCCCAGCTGGGTTCGGCCGTCACCGATCACATCCACGGTTAAACTCTGAAGCACCTGGTGATAGTCGAGGCAGTTTTTGGCGTAAAAGGACTCGGGCATAAAACAATGCCAGCATTTGGCCGGAAAATGTTTCTTTTTGGGTTCCGGTGATTGGGCTGGATAGTGTCGAATCAACTGGTCATAAATGGCATGGGCTTTAACCTTGAGTCGGGTGGCTTCGATCAGCTCGGCCAGGCCTCCGTCATGGTCTTCATGGCTGTGACTGATCAAAACAAAATCCAAATCGGTGTCCGTGATACCCCCCGCTTCCATCATGGCCAGCAGTCGGTTTCCCTGGCCAAATTTACCCGCATCCACCAGAAACGGCTGGTCGCTCATGACGGCGTAATTCCAGGTCGGCCCCAGGTCCCAGTGACCGCCGTAAGCGTTTTCCGTCGGCAGGCCAAAAACCTCGAGCCCGGACGGCAGCCGGAAACGCACGACCATTTCATTGCCGCTGCGATCGCCCCTACGCATCACTTCAGCACATTCAATCAAGTCTATCTCCACTCATTTCCCTAAATCATTTGCGTTATTAAGTAGGTTGAGCGCTTGTCGAGGTTGCCGTAGCTACACGGCAGATGGCGTTCCGCTATAGTTAGACTATGCGGAACGGCATCTGACACAGTAGATGCGGTAAGATCGGCAAGCCCGAAGGGTTTCAAATTAAAAAATTTAGAAAAGATAGGATTCCTTAACCAAAAATTAAGTTTTTTAATTTGAAACGCTCAACATTATAGCTTTGGGATTAGGTCACACAGCAGCCGTACGCCAAATCCGGTACCGCCGGGGCCACAATACGCATTGCCTTTTTTGTTATAGGCCGGGCCGGCAATATCGATGTGGGCCCAGCGGGTATCACCGCTGAACTCCGATAAAAACAAAGCGGCCGTAATCGCGCCTCCCCAGCGGGAGCTGGGCATATTGTTCAGATCGGCAAAATCGCTTTTGAGGAGCTCTTTATAATCCCCCGGCAGCGGCATTGGCCAGCAGCGTTCAAAGGTTTTGGCGCCCGATGTCTGAATGGCATCCGCCAGCCGATCATCTGCACTAAAAACACCGGCGATTCTTTCTCCCAGGGCCACAACACAGGCGCCGGTCAGGGTCGCCAGATCGATCATAATCTTCGGTTTGTGTTTTTTAACGACATAGGCCATGGCGTCAATTAAGATCAGGCGGCCTTCGGCATCCGTATTGCCGATTTCAATGGTTTTGCCGGCATAGCTGCGCACAATATCGCCGGGCCGGGTGGCTTCGCCCGAGGGCATATTCTCCACAATGGGGATGGCGCCGATAACGTGTGTCTTGCTTTTAAGCCGGGCCTGGGTGATGAGGGTGGCAGCCACCACCGCGGCGCCCGACATATCGGCTTTCATACCGGCCATGCCGCCACCGGTTTTGATGTTGAGGCCTCCGGAATCAAAGGTCACCCCCTTGCCCACCAGCGCATGCGTTTTTTTGGCGCCGGCCGGCTTGTGCTCCAACAACACCAGGCTGGGTTTGCTGCGGCTGCCGGCAGCCACCGCCAGCAGAGCGCCAAACTTATTCTGCTTTAATTCCTTTTCGCGCAATACGCGGGTTTTGAGGCCGTGTTTGCGGGCTTGCGCGACAATTGAGCGGGTAAATTGTTCCGGTGTTTTGTCGTTTGATGGCATGCTGATCCAGTCGCGTGCCAGGATGGTACCGGCACAAATGGTGCGCACTTTAGGAGCAATTGATCTCAGTCCGCCGGCTGCCTGTGGTTTGACCCAGAAATTGATTTGTTTGAGCGGTTTCTTTTTCTTTTCATTTTTGTACTTGTCAAAAATATGATTTCCCAGACAGGCGCCTTCCATCATGGCTTCGACCACATCCGGCATCTCCATTTTAAGTTTACCGGCCGCCGGCACAGCAAACCATGCTTTTTCAAAACCGGCTTTTATGCAGCTGTTGATCGTCGCACCGCAAAAGGACCGTAGTATTTCCAGATCGATTTTCTTAAGCTTTCCCAACCCGACGCAGATAATCCGATGGGCGGCAAGACGTTTAAATTCGTAAAGTGTGACCCGGTCGCCTTTATCGGCCTTAAATTCTTTAAGCTTTAGCGCCTTTTGGATGGCGGCGTTAATCGACCGATCATCGTGGATTTTTTTGTCAGCGCACACCGGCACGATCAGGGTGTCGATTTTTTGAGTCTTCAGATCTACTGCTTTAAGGCCTATCATTGTCATCTCTCCATTCTAATTAAATATTCGAGTATTAAAAAACTATTTTAAAAAAATTACCACGAAAGCACGAAAGTCGGAAAACGCGAAAAGAAAAAAATAGGAATATTTCTTGTTTTTTAGATTTCGTGTTTTCGGGGTTGATGATGTTCTCCGTTTCGTTTGAAAATGATTAGGTGTCACAAAAACGCAATCACTCATAGCGAGTTTATTCCGTGTCAGAACCAGAAGCAAGTTCTTTTAAGGCGCTGACGGTCTCCCAGTTAAATGCATCCGACTGGCAGGGAAGGATTGAATTGTTGGTAAAAATCGGATCTGATGCCAGATCGTAACGGGATGCACTTACAGATGCCGGCCACATTGCGGTATGCGGAATCGGTGAGTAGTAAGCCAGGATGGGCGTTATGCCAGCGGACTGAACGACTTGAATCGAGCGCTTAACCGCGCTCAGCGCCTGTGCGGGTAATCCCAATAGCAGATAAGCGCCCACCTGGTCTGGGGTAAAGCCGGCTGCTTTTAAATAACCGGCAGCTTGCTTGAAATCATCTTGTGTCACCTTGCGGTCCATGTCTTTACGTGTGTCGAATTCAGTTGTTTCCAAACCCAAACGCAGGGTGGTAAAACCGGCGTCGAACATCAGCTGTGCCGTTTCGGCTGTCAGGCCGCGAATATGGACGGCATTGGGCGTGTGAAAGCGCAGGTCAAGATCGGCCTGGACAATTTTTTCCAGCAGTGGCACGGCATGTTGCTGGGCGTCGACCAAAAAGGCATCGTCATACAGCACAAAATCTTTGATGGCATGGGTATGATACCAGAATTTGATTTCTTCGATGACCGATTCCGCGCTGCGCCACAGCCGGGTGGGGCTCAAAAAATAGGAAGCGCAGTAGGTGCATCTAAACGGACAGCCGCGCGAGGTCAGCAGGGGGGCATAATTGATGCAGTTTTGCAGATCATAGGCGGGGTAGGGGTATGAATCGAGTTTTTGCGGGTCAAACCGGGCGGTCACCCTGAAGCCCGTGTGTCGGGCGACGATGTCAAAAACAGCTTCCTCGGCGGCTCCAGTGACAATCTCATCTGCGCCGGCGTGTTCGCGGGCGTGATCACTGCACAGACTGGCATAAATTCCGCCTAAAATGATGGCTGTCTGCGGGAAAACGTCACGCACGACGGCGATGGTTTCCTGAACACCACCATACCAGTAGGTCATCAAGGAGGTTATCAGGATCAGGTCCGGTACCGGCATGTCCTTCAGATCTTCCGCCAGCCAGCGGGGTTTGATCCCGTAGCGGCAAAGGCGGCGCTGAACATCTTCAAGGCCATGCGGTTTTGGAATGGGTGTCTTCAAATAGGGTCCCCGTCCCCAGCGGGCGGTCGGATCGCTGGACGGTGCCTGGGGGTGAAACCGGTCGAGGCAGTCGATGTAAGACACCGACACGCCGTGAGATCTGAGCAAAGCGGCCAGGGTGAGTAATCCCAATGGCTTGGCCCAGAAATCATAGGCTGCAAAATCATGAATCCAGGGATTGATCAGCAGAATATGCGGAACATCTTTCATCATCGACTTGCAAGTTTCTTCATTAATATATTTTCCAAACACTGATACAAACTTAGCAGCTATTCGTCAGATTTTTAAATAGTAAACCGGTTCCAAAGCTTCATATTATGTCTGAGGGCAAGGCGTAAAACGGTTCGAAAGCGGAGCGTACACGGTAGTACGCGAGCATTTTGAACTGTTTTACAACGCTGCCATCGGGCATAATATGGAGTTTTGGAATCGGTTTTTAGTTGTCTTCATTGGAGGGAAAGTACACCATCGAGGTTTTTTTTAATTCTTCCCGGCTGAATAACAGCGTATAATCTTGCACGGAAGTGGCTCTGGACATCTTACGCGCTGTTTCCTGGCAGGTCTGTTCGCTGTCGGCGTGAACCATGGTATACAGGTTATACGGCCAGTCCGGGGTGGGATTACGCTGATAACAGTGCGATACCTGATCAAAAGTTGCCATTTTCTGTCCGACTTCTTGGATGCGATTCTCATCAACCTTCCAGGCCACCATTGCATTGGCGTTGAATCCGGCGCGTTGATGTCGCAGGGTCGCCCCGAAGCGCCGGATAACACCTCTTCGGCTGAGATCTTTTAACCGCTCGAGCAGTTCTGTTTCTGTGATGCCAAGCTTTTTAGCAATTGCGACATACGGGCGCTCGGTAATTTCCATGTCTTCCTGGATCGAGGCGATTATTTTTTTTTCAATTTCAGTTAACATGATCGCGATTTAATAATCTGATAGGGGAATTGTTAAGACTCATGATATGAAATCCTATAGTCAGTCATATATTTAATATACAAAACTGGTATTGAAATCCCAGATTTTTTTCGAGGGGTAGGCGTAATTCGATTCTAAAACGGAGCGTACACGTTAGTACGCGAGTATTTTGAATCAGATTATAACACCGCCCTCGGCAAAAATATGGGCATTTTAACCCAGTTTTAGAATCGTTCCGGGAATAACCGTCTGATACCCTCCGACGTTGCCTCGCAAATACCGCGTTCGGTGATAAATCCGGTCACCAACCTTGACGGTGTGACATCAAATGCATAATTGGCGGCAGCGCTATCTGCCGGGCAAATCAGCACCCGCTCGTTTTTGTCATTTGCCAGTCCCTCGATATAGCGAATTTCATCCGGGTTGCGTTCTTCAATGGGGATATCTTTGACACCATCTTTGAGATTCCAGTCGAAAGTGCTGGAGGGCAAAGCCACGTAAAAAGGGATATCATTGTCTTTGGCAGCCAGCGCTTTTAAATAAGTTCCGATTTTATTGGCCACATCACCGGTGGCCGTTGTACGGTCAGTTCCGACAATGACAATATCCACATTTCCCTGCTGCATTAAATAACCGCCGGCGTTATCGGTGATGATGGTGTGTTTGACACCGTGCTTGCCCAACTCCCAGGCGGTCAGGCGGTTACCCTGGTTGAGCGGCCGGGTCTCATCCACCCACACATGCAGGTCGATGCCCTGATCAAATGCCGCATAAATAGGGGCGGTGGCGGTACCGTGTTCAATACAAGCCAACCAGCCGGCATTGCAGTGCGTCAGCACATTGACCGTTTGGCCCTGTTTACGGTGACTGATTTCATCGATCAGCGACAGCCCGTGCTCACCGATTTTTTTGCAGCGGCCAACCTCCTGCTCGGTAATTGCGGCGGCCCGATCTCTGGCAATAGAAACGCATTTATCCAGCTGTTTTTCTTTCAATACGGCGGTCAGGACGTCGTCCACCGCCCAGGTGAGATTGACCGCCGTGGGTCGGGCTGATTTGAGACGTTCACATTCGGAGATCCAGTAGGTGTCTTCAATTGTTTGCGAGGGAGCATTTAGAGCGGCCAGATAAACCCCGTAAGCGCCGGTGGCCCCGATCAAAGGGGCGCCCCGCACCGCCATGTCTCTAATGGCGGCGATGGCCTCGTCAACCGTTTTTAGATCGATGATCACCAATTCATGGGGCAGGCACCGCTGGTCGATGATTTTAACAGCCTTTTTATCCGGGCTCAGCCAGATTGTCCTGAGATCTTTTCCGTCTACTTTCATTAATATCTTCCTCAGGTTCAAGGTTCTAGGTTCAAAGGTTCAGGGACTTGGTTTCTTCGGCGGGGATAAACCCCGTCTATACTTTTGACATCTGCCGTCTGTTTTGAAAATTCTAATCCCTGTCAGCTGTTTGTCATTTTTTAACCTCTTAACCTTTGAACGCTGAACCTTTGAACCCATTACTGCCAACAGAAAGCAAGGAATCAGGAAATGTATACCCATTTAAGATAGCTACCGGTTTACATTTTGGCTAACGCAAAATCGGTTTGAACCTCGCCCAGCTGGACATGCCGTTTGAAAATCTGGCGCATTTTATTGGCATTCATGAGTTGATACACAATGGGTTCGCTGCCTTCAGCCTCAATGGTGACATTGGGCTCACTGGAGCACATTCCCATGCAGCCGGCTGCTACCACCCGAATATCCTGCCGGTCTGCTTCCGCCATTTCTTCCATCAGGGCACTCATGACATCACGGGCTCCGGCTGCAATGCCGCAGGTTCCCATATGTACGGTGATTTTAATGCTGGCGGGGCCATCTCTTAAGGAGGTGTACTTGGCGGTTTTTTCCTTGATTTTTTTGAGCTCTTCGATTGTCAATTTTGCCATCTGTTTTCTCCTGCAGTTTAAGATGCGTTATCATTTGACGCCAGCTCGGTGAGCGACGTTCGGATCGATTCGGTTAAATGGTGGATGACCACCGGGTCAGACAATGATAGGTCATCCATTTCGGCACGAATTTCTCGCGTATCCAGACTAAATTCCTCGCCATCGATCTGATGTGAATAGACAAAATCAATTCCCGGATTTCCGATGATGAGAGTTGTGACCGTGGCGGCCATATCACCCAGTGGGGCACGGTCGATATGGCTATGCTGAAAGGTCGTTTCAACCTCGGTTCCTTTGCCGGGTGCTGTGTCGACCCGCAATGTCCCTTCGCAGCGCTCGGCAGCGGCGGCTAAAAGCGAAAGCCCCAGCCCGACCCGGCGCGTAGTACGGGAAGTAATAAAGGGATCGTTGATATTTTGCAGTTTATCAAGCGGCATTCCGCGACCATTATCCCGAATCACGATTTTAAGCTGATCCGCCTGATGGTCTTCTTCTACCGTAATCCAGATGCAATTACCCCCGGCGGTAATACCGTTTTCGACCACATCTAAAATATGCAGAGAAAGCTCGCGCATTGTTACTAAATTAATCCTGCCTTTCTAATATTCTACCATTACCCATCATGCAACGATCTTCTATTCACCACGAAGAACACGAAGATGGATAAAGCTTATGGAAAAAAATAAATTCTTCCTTCGTGCTCTTCGTGAACTTCGTGGTGAAAAAAATCCTGAAAGCGCTTACGTCGCTTTTCTTAATTGACGATGTGGCGTCCATCTTTGCCGGCCAGTGCCAGAATAAGCTCTTCCAGAGATGGCGCACCCAACCTAAATTCCGTCCACACTTTGCCGATGTCGTGCAAAAAATGAGCGTCCGAGGAGGTCACGCACGGATAATTACCGATACCCGGAACCTCTATGCGCGCTTTTTCAAGGGGCACGCGATAAGACACCTCCACGGCGTCTAATTGCAGATCTTCAGGAATAAACCCCAGTTGACCGATTAAACTATAAGACGGGCGGTCCACATGGGAACTGATGCTGATTCCACCGAGATCATGGGTCTTTTTGACAATATTCATGAGGCTTAGTCCAGTGGCGCCGATCAGCAGCCGAGGATTTTCGCCCAAAACCTGATCATGCTCATCTGCAATGACCTGATGCCCGAACACCTCCGGCTGGTTGTTTCCACTCAGATGCTTATAAATAAATTGCTGCATTTCCAAAGCATCTTCAGCGCTTTTGAAAAGCGTGACCATGTGCACCTCTTCTCGGGAGCAGATTTCCATACCCGGCAAGACGGCGATGCCCTGGCGGTGACCCTCACGCATGGTTGCAGCAACATTCTCGGCGGTATTGTGATCACAGATGGCGATTAGATCAAGTTGCTGCTCAACACTTTTTTGAACAATCTTTTTGGGACTCATATCCCAATCGCTGCAGGGTGAGAGGCAGGAGTGAATGTGGAGGTCGGCTTTAATTATTTTTAGCAACGGTTGAATCCCGATAGAAATTTAAGACAAATATTATTCAAAAACGTACTCGCAACAATTAATGCTTTTGGTTGGTGCAAGTTATAAACCACGAAGAACACGAAGGGCACAAAGTTTTTAAAAATAATTATTACTGCTTTCTGCGTGGCCTTCGTGATCTTTGTGGTTGAATTTTAAAGTGCAATCACCTCTATGCGGTTGTTTCTCTCGAGACCTAAATTAGCCGGCTTCAGAATTTCCGACGCCAGCGCTAAAAAGTTGGCCGGCCAGGCGAAAAGACGAATCCGGCCACTTGAGGATAGGAATGCCTTCCTGGTCCGCTTTCTGGATGGTTTCCGCATCGGGATTCTGGCCACCGGTAACCACAATAGCAGCCATTTCACGCAGTACAGCCACCGCCACAATATTCTGGTGCCCCTGAACGGTCATCCAGACGCATCCTGCCGGGGCGTTTCCCATCACTTCGCTTAACAAGTCGCCGCAATAGCCCTCGGAGACTTCGCGGTCAAGTCCATTTTGTCCGCCGGCCACTTCAAGTTCAAATTGTTCCACCAAGTCTTTAACCAACATTTTTTTTATCCTTTCCAGCCGGTTTGCCGATAAAGGCGGATTAGCGCTTTGTCTTTCCTTGGCCACCAGTAAACAGACAGTCTTTTAGGGTAGCTTGCCCTCGCACCACATCCTCGGCAAATGTACGGCAGTCCGGCGCGCCGCATGCGGTGCAGTCGGTTCCTTTGATCAGTTGCATCACTTTCTCAATTTCCTGCATTGCATCGATGGTCAGCGCCTCTTTGCGGGCACCAAACAGACTGGTCAGTTTGGATGGATCTTTTTCGCTTTGAAACTCTCCTTTTTCATACATGCGCAGAATATTTTCACGGTGCAGGCGACGGCCAAGGCCGAATCGTTTGATCATCTTTTGGACGGCGCTTTTGGCCAGATATTTATCAATGGCATTGAGAACGCCCCCCAGGCAGCCTTCCCGACAGGTACGAAATTCGATATATTCGATATCCTGAAACAAACCCATTTCAATTTTTTCAAGATAGTGAATGGTTTCCTCCATGCCTGAAACCGCCAGGGACCGGTCGATATCCATATCGGCGATTTCGCCGCCGGACATCCCCCACATGGAGGCATTGCCGGTGGCACAGGTTTCGTACTCAAAACGGGTTTGATAAAAGGGAATGGCATCGGCGGCTTTAATTTGCTCCACATGCTTTATCAGTTGCGGATAGATATCGTTAATCCCAAGAGCCACCTCAGCGGGCGCCGATCGCTGGCGTGCCGGTAAGCATGATGGATCTTTTTTGGTCGGGCAGGGGTTGATATAGTATAAAACGACCTCCTGGCCCTTAT
>Ga0209456_10000742_pt1 | contig 16953 bp, 14 predicted proteins | sample COG_11_FD_184755 | JGI IMG/M metagenome (GOLD analysis project Ga0209456, IMG submission 184755) | Pelagic marine sediment microbial communities from the LTER site Helgoland, North Sea, for post-phytoplankton bloom and carbon turnover... | ecosystem: Environmental > Aquatic > Marine > Neritic...
TCAACGACGAAAACACATGGGAAGACATGTACAACGAGATACGGAGCACCTACGACGGCCCGCTCACGCTTGCGAAGGATCTGCTGGTTTGGAACGTGACCGACGACGAGATCAAGGTTCGTGAGGTCGTCGCCCAGGAGGCAGTCTGGCCGGCGAAATCCCCCTACGGCACGGTTCCGCCCACGGGTGATCGCGAAGAACTCCCAACGTGGCTCGTCGACGGCATCCTACCGTTGGAAGACGTCATGGAGGCCTACTACGAACGCCAAGGCGTCGGTGACCTATACGAGGAGCAGGTCCCGAAGAAATAGCCAGAGTACCGTCGCGTCAGAAGAAGTGGACGCCCTGGTACGAATCGGCGAACTCGTGCTCGAAGGTGGTGTTTCCAGGCACGAACGAGTAGCCAAACTCGAGCTCGATGGCCCATTGGGGCGTGATGAAGTACTTGAAACCCGTAACGAAGAGGAGCCCGACTGTGAACTCGACCTTGTTGCCTTCCGCTTCACCGCGGTCGGTGTTGAAGGTGCGGATGGTGGACACGATTCCGGCTCCAAGGAAAGGCTCCCAACTGTTCTTGCGATAGATACCGCTGACGACGATCTCGAGCGGCGAATCGACGCGCTCGTGATTGAAGTAGAAGGGCTTGATGATGCTCAGCGCCACGAACCGGTGGAGGACCCGTTCATACCCGAGCTGGAAGCCATAGAAATGCTCGGTCTCGGGCAGCTCGCCGCCGGTCGGGCTCTCTCGATTTTGAAGAAGATGGAACGCGTGCGAGAAGCCAAAGATGAGGCCGTTGTTGAACTCTTCCTCGCCACCGAGACCCTCCTCGGCCTCGAAGACTTTCTCTCTTCGCTCCTCCTTGCGCTCGACCTCGGGGCTCGCCTCGTGTTCCGTCGCCTGCTGGCCCGCACCTGCATCCTTGGCCTCAGCTGGCTCGGCACGACCCCGGCTCGTTGCAGCCATGCAAAGCACCGCGACATAAACGACCAAACACATCCGCGGGACCATGGTGTTCATTGCGTTTCCAGAGATTCTTCTAACATATCAGAAGTGGAAGAGTGGGCCGAGGGCGGCGGAGATCTCATGGGTTACGATGTCGTCGGTAGGTATGTAGGCGTACCCGATCTCTAGATCCAGGCTCCAACGCTCGGTGAAGTAGTACGCCCCTCCGATGACCGCACCGACACCGAAAGACATCAGGTTTCTCTCACCTTCCTGCTCGGCGCGCTCCTCCTCGAATACCCGGATGTTCCAGGTGACGACGGCACCGATGAACCCTTTCCAAGCACCCTTGCGGAAGACACCCCTCAAAATGACATCGAAGGGCGTATCGAAACGTTCGCGCGAGAAGTAGAAGGGTTTGGCGATCGTGAGCGCGAGGTGCTCCGGGATGAGCTCTCGTTCATAGGAAAGTATGAACCCACCGAGGTGCTCGCGCGTGCGCAGCGGCTCGCCCGTCGTCTCCGAGTCGCGGTCGCGAAGGATGTGGAACGTATAAGCCGCTCCGAACGAGAACCCGTTGAGGAGTGGCTCTTCCCGTTCGGCGCCAGCGGCGCCCTCGGACTGGGCCGCGGAGACGCCCGAGACGGACCAGCCGCAGAGCGCAACCGTCACGGCGCATCGAACGAACCTCGCCCTCACCATTGGGCGCGACATTAGCACGCGCCTGCGGCCGCCGAGGTCTACGCTGTGTTATTGTCTGTTCACTGACATGAAGATATTCGTCGTACTGGCCATCCAGTTTGGGATGATCCTCGCACCCACGTTCGGTGTTGCTCGAGCGTTAGACTCGGGCCTGAGCGTCGAGCTCGACCGCAGACCTGGTCCCGGTCCAGGTCCTGATCCGGGTCCCGATCCTGGGCCGGATCCTGGGCCGGATCCCGGTCCGGACCCCGGGCCCGATCCCGGTCCGGACCCCGGCCCAGGGCCGAACCCCGGTCCCGGTCCCCGGTAAGGCGCGTCGCCCACCCCCAATAGGGACTCGTTTCGCGAGGTTTTGGCCTCGTTCTTGCCCCCGGCTTGCCTTTTGCCTACCATTTGGTAGGCATTTGGCGACCAGTTGGTAGGGACGATGGATGTGCGCGCTCAGATTCTGAACCATGCGACCCGCTTGTTTGCGGAGCGGGGGTACGACGGGACTTCCGTGCAGGAGATAGCCGAGGCGGTTGGGATTCGGAAGCCGAGCCTTCTCTATCACTTCAAGTCGAAGGACGAGCTTCGCGAGAACGTGCTCGCCGAGATGCTGGCGCATTGGAACGCCGTGTTGCCCGGTCTTCTATTGAAGGCGTCGACCGAGGAGCGATTCGATGCAACGATGGAAGCGCTGAGCGAGTTCTTCATCGAGGACCCCGACCGCGCGCGTCTTTTTCTCCGAGAGACTCTCGATCGACCCGAGCAAATGCAAGCGATGCTCGCGGAGTTCGTGCGGCCCTGGGTTCAGCTTCTCGGTGAGCAGCTCGAGCGGGCCAAGGAGCAAGGGTTGGTCCAGCGCGATGTCGACCCGCACGCGTACGCGATCGAGGTCATCACGATGGCGGTTGCTGGGACCGCCGTCATCGACACCTTGCAAGTGATTCTACCGGATGATCCGGTCCGAGGCAGCACGCGGAAACGTCATGCACGTGAGCTGATCCGCGTCGCGCGATCGAGCCTCTACACAGCGAACGAAGGCGAGAAGTAACCATGGCCAATTTCTTCAAAGACAACGACGATCTTCAATACTACTTCGACAAGGGCATCGATTGGGACGCGTTGGTGCAGATCACCGAGCACGACTTCGCAGACACCGACGGTGAAGGCTTCAGCAGCACCGAGGAAGCGGTCGACTTCTACCGAGACGTCCTCGAGATGTTCGGACAGTTCGTCGCGGAAGAGATCAAGCCCTACGAACAGGAAATCGACGCAAAAGGCGTCGAGTTCGTCGACGGTGAGGTGGTCTTTCCCGACCGGCTCGCGGGCATCTTCGAGAAGATCAAGGAGCTCCATCTTCATGGGCTTCCGCTCCCTCGCGAGCTCGGCGGGATGAACGCCCCGATGATGGTGTACTTCCTCAACAGCGAGCTGATGGCGAGGGCCGATGTGTCGACGATGGCACATCACGGTTTCCACGCGGGCATGGCGATGGCTGCGCTCGTGTTTTCCGCTCATGAGGGGAGCTCCGAGATCGATCCCGCGACCGGCCGAATCGAAGAGACCCGCTGGAAGAAGGCGATCGAAGAAATCGCGGCCGGCGACGCCTGGGGCTGCATGGACATCACCGAGCCCGATGCTGGATCCGACATGGCAGCCCTGCGCACAGTCGGCGAGCAAGACGCGGACGGCAACTGGTCCGTCACGGGCGAGAAGATCTTCATCACGTCGGGCCACGGCAAATATCACTTCGTGATCGCGCGCACCGAAGATACCGATCCCGACGACCCGATGGCTGGGCTCAACGGACTCTCGATGTTCTTGGTGCCGACCTACGAAGAGGACGCCGATGGAAACCGCACGCGCATCGTTCAGCTCAGTCGCGTCGAAGAGAAGCTCGGCCATCATGGTTCGCCGACCTGCGGGCTCGTGTTCGACAAAGCGCCTGCCGAGCTCGTCGGTCAACGCGGTGAGGGCTTCAAGTACATGCTCACTCTGATGAACAACGCGCGGCTGGGCGTTGGCTTCGAGTGCCTCGGGCTGAGCGAGTCGGCCTACCGGACGGCTACCGAGTACGCCGCAGAGCGCGCCTCGATGGGTAAGACGATCGACCGCCACGAGATGATCGCCGAGTACCTCGAGACCATGAGGACCGAGATCCAAGGCATTCGTGCGATGGCGGTGACCGCTGGTTTTCACGAGGAAATGTCGCAAAAGCTGGCGCTAGCGATCCGCTACGGTGATCTCGACGAGACCGAGCAGAAGCGGATGGAGCGGCTCATGAGGTCGCATCAGAAGAAGGCACGCCGCATCACGCCGCTACTCAAGTACTTCGGCGCCGAAAAGGCGGTCGAGCACGCGCGCACGGCGCTGCAGATCCACGGTGGCAATGGCTACACCACGGAATACCTGCCCGAGAAGCTGCTTCGCGACGCTTTGGTGATGCCGATCTACGAGGGCACGAGCCAGATTCAGGCGCTCATGGCGATGAAGGACACGCTCGGTGGGATCACCAAGAACCCACAGGCGTTCGTCCGCCGGATGGCGCAAGCCCGGTGGCGCTCCCTTTCGAGCCGCAATCCGCTCGAGAGGCGGGTCGCACAGCTTCAGTCACTATCGTTCAGCGCCCAGCAGCACCTGGTTCTGAAGACCGCGGGCGACAAGGTGAAGGGCCTGCGCGGCAAACCGATCGGCGAGTGGTCCGACGAGCTCACCAAGAACTGGGACCCGAAACGCGACTTCGCCTACGCAATGCTACACGCGGAGAGACTGATCCAGCTTCTCGGCGAAACCACGATCGCGGAGCTTCTCCTCGAGCAAGCACAAGAGCACCCCGAGCGAGCCGAGATCCTCGAACGGCACCTCGAGCGAGCGGAGCCGAAAGCGCGTTACCTGCTCGACCAGATCACGACGACCGGCCAGCGCCTCTTGCAGCAATTGTCACCGGAAGCGACCGAGGCGACGAGCCAAGCCGCGGAGTGAGTCTCTAATACCAATCGTTCGCCGCATACCACTCGTGGGTCCGGCGGATACCCTCGGCGAGATCGACCTCGGCAGCGAATCCGAAGTCGCGGCTCGCCGCGTCACCCACGCAAGTCCAGGCCTGCTGCGCGCCCATCTTGGCCTTCTGTAGGTTCAGGAGCCTCGGCTTCTTGTCGATCCGCGTGGCAAGCTCACCCCCGAGGGCCGCCACCAACACCAGCTGCCCCGGGAGGTCAACCGTGCGTACCGGACGGTCGACGACCCGCACGACCTCCGACTGAAACCGCTCCCAGGTGACTGGCTCGTCGCTCGTCAGGAAGTAGCCCCTTCCGATACTGCTTTCGTGCCGAGCCGCCTCTAGGATCCCACGAACGCAATCATCGACGTAGATCATCGACATGCATCGGTCGCGGTTGCCGAAGTAAGCGTTCCAACCGCGCATCGCGCTCTTGAACAGGTTGAAGTAGTCCACATCCCCTGGGCCGTAGACACCGGACGGGCGTAGGATCGTCCATGGCACATCGCCCGACTCCTCTTCCACCACTCTTTCCGCTTCGAGCTTGCTTTGTCCGTAGTGCTCGATGGGTCGAGGTGGGTCCTCTTCGCGATGAGGCGCCGTAGTAGCCGACGGCCCGTATGATGTCAGCGACGACACCAGCACAAATCGCTTGATGTCAGGGTGCTCTCGACCAAGCGCAACGATCAAATTACGGGTCGGCATGACGTTGCCGCGCTGGAAGTCCTCGTACGAGCTGCCCTTGGTCGCGCCCGCGACGTGCAAGACGTAGTCGGGCTTCTCCGCGGCGACCACTCGCTCGAGCTCGGAGACGCTTCCATAGTCGACCTCCACCGAGCGGCCCGCCTTCGCAGGAGGCGACCCCGGCCGGCGAATCGCCACGACGTCGCTTCCCAACGCGAGAAGCTCGTCGCGCAGCCGGCTGCCGATGAACCCGCTCGCTCCCGTGATGAGTACCTTGCCATCGAGTTTGGGCGCCGCCATCCGCTCGTCGTGACCTGAGGGAGGGCGATATGCAAGCCCGGATTGACGGCGAGCTGGTGGTAAGAAACGCTACCGCCCATGAGTGGTAGCTTCAAAACGATTTCTCCCGTCGACGGAAGCGTCGTCTTCGAGCGGGCGCTCGATGGGCCGGACGAGATCGAGCGGACGCTGGCAGCAGCCAACAAAGCGTTTGAATCATGGCAGCAGCTCGATCTCGACGAACGCTGCACGATGGTTCGGCGATTCGTGGAGCTCGCGGTGCATGACGCCGATGCGGTTGCACAAGAGCTCACCATGCAGATGGGAAGGCCGATCCGTGACGGTCAAGGAGAGATAGGCGGCTGGTTGCTGCGCGGACGGACGATGATCGACCTGGCACCCCAAGGGCTGGCCGACATCGCGCTCGGGGCACGCGATGGCTTCACCCGTTTCATTCGGCGTGAGCCACTCGGTGTCGTTTTTGTCGTCGCGCCTTGGAACTACCCATGGCTGACCGCGGTCAACGCGCTGGTGCCGGCGCTCGTCGCGGGCAACACAGTCGTCCTCAAGCACTCCGAGCAGACGCCGCTCGTTGCGGAGCGGATCGGCCGGGCGGCGAAAGAAGCTGGACTGCCCGACGGTGTGCTCCAAGTCCTCTACCTCAATCATGGAGGAGTCGCAGATGTGATCGGGGACCCGCGGGTCGCATTCGTGGCGTTCACGGGGTCAGTCGAGGGCGGTCAGGCAATCCAGCAAGCCGCCTCCAAGCGATTCATTGGAGCGGCGTTAGAGCTCGGTGGCAAGGACCCGGCCTATGTCTGTAGCGATGCCGACGTCGCGCGCTCGGCGGCAAACCTCGTCGATGGCTCGTTCTACAACGCAGGGCAGTCCTGCTGCGGCATCGAACGGATCTACGTTCATAGCGATGTGTACGAGCCGTTCCTCGAAGCCTTCGTCTCGGTAGCGAACGAGCTCGTCCTCGGAGACCCGCGCGATTCGTCTACGACACTCGGACCGGTGGTCCGCATTCGCAACGCCGAAGCGATCCAAGCACAAATCGACGCAGCGATCGCGAACGGCGCCCGTGCCCTACTCGACCCCAACCATTTCGAAGAAACCAAACGCGGCCTACCCTACATGGCACCGCAAGCGCTGGTCGATCTCGATCACACGATGACCATCATGACCGAGGAAACCTTTGGCCCGGCAGTCGGTATCATGCGCGTGCAAGACGACGCCGAAGCGATCGCGCTGATGAACGACAGCCGCTACGGGCTCACCGCGTCGGTTTGGACCAATGATCTCGAGCGCGCGCAGCACGTCGGCTCACGTGTAGAGACCGGAACCTGGTACATGAATCGATGCGACTACCTCGACCCCGAGCTTGCATGGGTGGGCGTCAAAGACTCCGGGCGCGGATGCAGCTTGTCGACTCTCGGCTATGCGCAGCTGACACGGCCCAAGTCGTTCCATCTGCGTCATACGCCGGGCTAGCCTGGTCATCGGCCTTCAGGTCGCTATAGTCCGGCGCAATGAAACCGCCGGTGCTCCGCTGCCGCCATGTCGAGAAGCGCTACGGAAAGTTCACGGCGCTCGAGGACCTGTCACTCGATGTCTACGAGGGCGAGATTTTCGCGTTGCTCGGCCCGAATGGCGCCGGTAAGTCGACGCTGATCCACTGCATCACGGGGCTTGCGAAGCAATCCAGCGGAAGCATCGAAGTCCTTGGCTTCGACACGCTGCGTGACTTCCGCACGACCCGCCGATTGGTTGGCCTGGTTCCACAGGAGATCAACTACGACCCCTTCTTCACGCCTCTCGAAAGCCTGATGATTCAAATGGGGCTCATGGGTGTCGAACCCAATCGCAATCGGGCCGAGGGCCTTCTCAAGACCTTTTCGCTCCACGAGAAGCGCGATGCGTACACGCGCACGCTCTCGGGGGGCATGAAGCGGCGCCTCTTGGTGGCGAAGGCACTCGTTCACGAGCCTCGGCTGCTCTTCCTCGATGAACCGACGTCAGGCGTGGATGTCGAGCTGCGTCGCGAGCTGTGGCAAGAGGTCGAGGATCTGCGCGCAGCGGGGACCACGATCGTGCTGACCACTCACTACATCGAAGAGGCGGAACGGCTCGCAGACCGAATCGGGATCTTGCACAAAGGTGAGCTCTTGTTGGTGGAACGTCGCGAAAGCCTTTTGGAGCGCCACGACGGACGCTCGCTCGAAGACATCTACTTGAAGCTCATCCGCAAAGCGGACGGGAGACCCGCGGCGTGAGCATGATCGCGCTCAAGACGCTCTTCAAGAAGGAGATCCACCGCTTCAGCAAGGTGTGGCTGCAAACGGTACTCAGCCCGCTGGTGACCACGAGCCTTTACTTCTTGGTGTTTGGCGTCGCACTCGGCTCCCGCTTACGGGAGATCTCGGGCGTTCCTTACATCCAGTTCGTCGTGCCGGGCCTCGTCATGATGACGATGATTCGCGATTCGTTCTTGAATACCTCATCGAGCCTGTTTCAATCGAAGATCAACGGAACCATCACCGATATCTTGGTCGCGCCCATCGGCGCGCTCGAAATGCTACTGGCTTACGTAGGAGCCGCGATGCTCCGAGCGATGATCGTCGGTACGCTCGTGTACCTCGTTGCCTTGTCGTTTACTTGGTTTCCCCTGCACCATCTTGGCTGGACGATCTTCTTCACGATCTTCGTGACGGCTACTCTCGCCTTGTTGGGGATGGTTGCTGCGCTTTGGGCAGAGAAGTTCGATCATCTCGCGATCTTCCCAAACTTCGTTCTGCTGCCTCTGGCATTCCTAGGCGGGGTCTTCTACTCGATCGATCTCCTGCCCGAGCCTTGGAACACCGTCAGCCGTTTCAATCCCCTCCTTTACATGGTCAATGGCCTTCGCTACGGCTTCCTCGGAGTGGCCGACGTTTCGCCTGTTGCCAGCGCGGGAGTCGTGCTGGTCTCTTTTCTGGTGCTTCTCGGCGTGGCGAGCGCGTTGCTCCGCAGTGGCTACAATCTGCGAAGTTAGCCATCATGGTCGGCATTCATGAGTAGCAGCAGCACATACTTCGCAAACCCCGAGGCGCGCGCGTTCCTTCAACGGCGCGTCGCGGCCTTCGGCCTCATCGGTGCGATCCTCGGTGGCACGGCCCTGCTCTTTCGCGTGCTCATGGGCGTACTGTTTGGCTCTCTCTGGGAGCGGGTCACCGATCCCGGATTCCTGATCCACGCGGCTTCGATCTTGCCCTTGCTGGGGGTTTGGCTGATCTGTCGGCGGGGGGAGCTGTCGGTCAGCGCGATTCATGGAGTCGAGAACACGGGGATTTTTCTGGCCAGCGTCGGCTACATCGGCATGGGGCTCGACATCCGACCGGAGGTGGGCGCCGATACGATCACCGCCTTCATTCTAGCGCTGATCATGTTCGCGCGAAGCGTGTTCGTTCCGAGCTCGGCGAGGCGAACTACCGTTCTCGGCATCCTCATCGGGATCCCGCTCGTTGCAGCGATGTATTGGCACTACCTGGGCGTGGACCTCGACATTTGGCACCGCTTCGGCTTCGACGAGCAAACCGCGCAGAGTGTGGCTGCTTCACAAGCTGTGATCACAGTCATGTGGTGGACGCTCACCACGGGCCTCGCTGCCCTCGCCTCGCGTGTGATTCACAGGTTGCGCAAGGAAGTCAGCGACATCCAAAGCCTCGGTCAATACAACCTCGAGCGGAAGCTCGGTGGAGGCGCGATGGGCGTCGTGTACGAAGCAAAGCACGGAATGCTGAAAAGGCCGACCGCCATCAAGCTACTTCGGCCGGAGATCGCCGATCCGGAGGCGCTCGACCGCTTTCGCAGAGAAGTGCAACTGACCGCGAAGCTCACCCACCCCAACACCGTCACCATCTACGACTACGGCCGCACGCCGGAAGGGCTCTTCTATTACGCGATGGAGCTGCTCAGCGGGGCGACGCTCACTCAGGTGGTCAACGCAGGTGGCCCTCAACCGGTTGCACGGGTCGTCCGAATCCTCCGTGATGCCGCGCTCGCGCTCAATGAAGCGCACGATGTCGGCTTGATTCACCGCGACATCAAACCGAGCAACATCATGTTGGCGCGCCAGGGAGGCGTCCCCGACGTAACCAAAGTGCTCGACTTTGGCCTGGTGAAGAACCTCGGCAAGATCGACGACCTCGAGCAGACCAACACGATATCGATCAAAGGGACACCACATTACTTGAGCCCGGAGGCCATCCAAGACCCCCAGGGGATCGATGGCCGGACCGACCTCTACGCCCTCGGCGCGGTTGGTTACTACCTGCTAAGCGGACGTCACGTGTTTGGAGGAAAGACGATCATGGAGATCTGCTTGCACCACCTGCACACGCGGCCCCTGCCGTTTGCCGAGGTGTCCGCGCCAGAGGTACCAGCCGAGCTCGAAGCGCTCATCTTTTCCTGCTTAGAGAAGGCTCAGTCCGACAGGCCGGCCTCGGGCCAGGAGCTCGCCGATGCGCTGGACCGGCTCGACGTGGCTCAGTGGACGCGCGCGGACGCCGAAGGATGGTGGGACACATTTGGCGGAGCGCTCGAGAAGGCGCGGAAACCGCCGTCGAGCAAAGTGACCGAGCCTGCCGTCGCGGTCGACCTCCACGAGCGCTGACTACATCGATCGATCGTCACGCCGCAGCGGATGGTCCGGCGGAACTTCGACGAGGATGAGCACCAAGCCGTCAGGGTCGGACGCGCGCAGCTCGAGCAGACCCCATGGCTTTTCGACGGTGCCCTCGATGATCGGAACCCCCGCCGCGCGTAGCTCCCGTTCCGCTTGACGCACGTCCCGCACCTGGAGCCATAACTCCGTGGAGGAACTGGGCGGCTCGACTTGGCGGTCGGTGAGCTCAAGGAAGCCGCCACCCAAGAAGAAGACCACCCCGCGCGAGTCCCCCGTGCCGAACTCCCGCATCGGGTGAAGACCGAGGACGTCACGATAGAAGGCCAAGCTGCGGTCGAAGTCGTGCGGATGCAGCATGAAACGGCTGGAAAGTATCTCCATCGAAATAGGGGATGCAGCTTACATTGTTCCACGACCGCAGCGGGCTATATTCGACTATGTGAAAGCTTGGGGCGTGGTGTTCTCTCTCTGCGTGGGGGGCGCGATGATGGCTGGTTGCGCCTCGGACACGCCGGTGCAGGTCGCGGAGGGCATCTTCGGCGAGCTCGGTTCGCCGCTTCCCTCGGCGACGGCCGAACAGGTAGCGACTTTCGAGCGCGGCCGGGCCGTGGCGCTGCACCGCTTCACCCCCGAGGACGGTCTAGGGCCGGAGTTCAACCTCACGTTCTGTGTTGGCTGTCATGAGAAGCCGGTCTTTGGCGGAGGCGCGAGTCACTATCGAGACTTTCTGCTGGTGGGCGACGAGCTCATTCCTGACACCGTCGTGCCGCGCGGCAAGAACGGGGTCCAACGACAGTTCTCACTCGACTCGGGGCGAGCCGCATCGGATCAGCTCACGAACATCAGTGCAACTCGAAACCCGATTCCGTTTTTCGGCGCGGGGCTGCTCTCCGAAATCCCGGATACGGAGGTCCTGAGCCACGCGGACCCCGACGACGCCGATGGAGACGGGATTAGCGGCCGAGTGAATTACGACGGCATGTTGGTCGGCCGGTTTGGGCGCAAGGCACAGACCGCGCGGATCGAGCTCTTCGTGCGCGGCCCGCTCTTCAATCACATGGGGATCACGTCGAACCCGCTTTCGGAAGAGCGAAGGGCAGACTTGCCGGCGTTCAAGGATCCCCCGACTTCGGCATTGCTCAGCTGGTTCGGGGGGCTCGTCGCCGTTGCCTCGGCTCAGGCAGTCATACCTGACGAGCCCACCATCGACCTCGATGACATCGCCGACCCGGAGCTCTCGGACTCAGAGCTGTTCGATTTGATGTGTTTTGCGTTGCTTCTTGCCGCGCCGGAACCCGACGAGCCGACCGCGCAGACCAGCCGCGGTGGGGAGATGTTCAACGAAGTCGGATGCGACAAATGCCACCTGCCGCGGCTGCGCGGTCCGCGCGGAGGGATCCCCGCATATACCGATCTTCTTCTTCACGACATGGGTGACGACCTTGCTGATCGGTTTCCGATGGGAGATGCGACCGGCGGCGAGTTTCGCACGCAGCCACTGTGGGGCATCGCCGCAGCCGGCTCGTATCTGCACGATGGACGTGCTCGGACGATCGACGAGGCGATTCGGTGGCACGGCGGAGAGGCAGCTTCGATTCGGGATGCCTACGAGGCTCTCGCGCCGGGCGAGCGCGAAGACTTGATCGCGTTTCTCGAATCGCTAGGGGGTAAGGGGCAGGCAAGCAGGGGCCTCTTGCCTCCGGGCGCGGAGGTTCCGGATGGGGGACAATACGGTGCACCGATCGCGGGGCTAGACTCCGGGCAACTCGCGCTGTTCGAGCAAGGCCGCGCCCTCTTCGACCGTGACTTCGCGTTTTCGGAAGGTGTCGGTCCGCTCTTCAACGGCGACGCCTGCCGCTCATGCCATTTCGACCCCGTCATCGGTGGCGCTGGGCCGTCAGGCGTCGACGCAATGCGCCAGGGAAGTTTCAGCGGCTCAACGTTCAGGGCCCCGCCCTCGGGTACCGCGCTGCCGCGCAATTCCATCGCGCCCGTCCGGCCGGAAGCGGACGCCGACGCGAACTTCTTCGAGTCCCGGCAAACCCCCACGACGCTCGGATTAGGCCTCCTCGAGCGAATCCCGCGTGCCACGATCGAGGCTCTTGCCGATCCGAGCGATGAGGACGGCAACGGGATCGCTGGCCGCGCTCACGTGCTCGACGACGGACGTCTTGGCCGATTCGGCTGGAAGGCGAACGTGCCGACAGTCCGGGAATTCGTGCGCGACGCCTTCAGCGGCGAGCTCGGTATGACGGTACCTGACGAAGCCGGTCAATCGTTTGGCAGCGCCGGGGACGACGACGACGCGGCAGACCCCGAAACCGAGGCAAGCGCCATCGACGCCGTCACCACGTTCATCGCATTTCTAGCGCCCCCACCAAGAAGCCGCGTCGACACGGCGCTCGAAGATCAGGGTGAGGCCATCTTCAACACCGTCGGATGCGCAAACTGCCACGTGCCCGCGTTGCAGACCGCGGACGGCATCGATGTTCACGCATACACCGACCTCCTGCTGCACGATATCGCGGAGCCCAACGCCCTTGGCATCGAAGAAGGCTCCGCGGGCATCCACGACTTTCGAACCCCACCCCTGTGGGGCGTGAGCCAGACCGCACCGTACCTGCATGACGGCCGCGCGAGCACGATTGAGGATGCGATTGCCAATCATGCCGGCGAAGCCTCAAATGCCCGAGACGACGTCGCCAACCTGGGCGCACCGGACCGACAAGCCCTCCTCGCCTTCCTAGAGTCGCTGTAGAGGCGGGGCACTCTCCACCCCTTCAACTACGCGAAACTAGAGATCTTCTAGAGTCCCCTTGACCGTGGGGGGGGTTGGCAGCAGAATGGGCGGATAATGGTTCGGTACCCGATCGCTATGGCTGCTCCGAAGGATTCGCGTCGCGCGAGCCTGCTCGGTGGTGTTGTAGTTGTAGTCGGCCTCATTATTAGCCTCCTGCTAGTTACTCAGGCATAGGCGGGGACCAGAACCACCCACAGACCAACCCACTCATTCTCTGGCCCCCGCATCAAGCATGCGGGGGCTTTTTTATTGCTCTAACCCATGAACAGACACTCACAGCGCAAAACTACAAGAACCTGGCATGCCTTGGAGCTGCCGGGTGCGCGCCGCTTGAATGCCGCCTCAAATCAACTAGTTGGAGCCAGCTAGCCAGTAAGGAGAACCTCGTGACACCCGCCAATCCCAAGCTCGAGAATCGCATAGGCGAATCGCTGTCCGGAGCCCGCATCATCTGGGAGGCGCTCGTACGCGAGGGGGTCGAGGTCTGCTTCGGTTATCCGGGCGGCGCGATCATGCCTGCCTACGACGCGATGATCGAGTACCCGATCCACCACGTGCTCACGCGCCACGAGCAAGGCGCGTCGCACATGGCCGACGGCTACGCCCGTGCTTCGGGGCAGGTCGGTGTTTGTATTGCGACTTCCGGGCCGGGCGCGACCAACCTGGTCACCGGCATCGCCACCGCCATGCTCGACTCGATCCCGATGGTGTGCATCACGGGGCAGGTGCCGTCGCAACTCATCGGCAGCGATGCGTTTCAGGAGACCGACATCACGGGGTGCACCATCCCGGTGACCAAGCACAACTACTTGGTGACGGAGCCGGACCAAATTGCGCCGACTATCCGCGAAGCGTTCTACATCGCGCGCTCCGGCCGGCCGGGACCGGTCGTCGTCGACATCACCAAGGATGCGCAGCAGCAGAGCTGCGTGTTCGAGTGGAACGATGACGAGATAGTGCTCCCCGGCTACCGCCCAGACTATGCGCCGCTCGCCGAGCAACTCGAGGATGCGGTGGAGCTGATCAACAACGCCAAGCGTCCGATCCTCTTTTCCGGGCACGGCGTGCTCAAGTCGCAGGCGACCGAAACCCTGATGGAGTTCGTCGAAAAAACGAACATTCCAGTGGCCTGCACCCTGCTCGGCCTCGGTGGTTTCCCGGCCAGCCACCCCCGCAACCTCGGCATGATGGGAATGCACGGGGAGACCTGGGTCAACAAGGCCATTCAGGACGCTGATTTGATCATCGCGGTTGGCATGCGGTTCGACGACCGCGTGACGGGTAATCTCAAGACTTACGCCCAGAACGCAAAGAAGATCCACATCGAGCTCGACCCGGCAGAGATCAACAAGAACGTTCGCGTCGACGTGCCGATCGTGGGCGACGCGCGGGCCGTGTTGAAGGAGCTGCTCCCGCACGTCGACGAATGCGACCGCCCTGAATGGCTGGCGCACATCGAGGGGATCAAGGGCGGCTCGGCGGTAAGAGACATCAAGAACCTGCCGGATCTGGGCAAGCTCTACGCTGCCCATGTCATCCACGACCTCTACCGCTTCACCGAAGGCAAAGCGCTGGTCGTCACCGACGTCGGCCAGCACCAGATGTGGGAAGCGCAATACTACAAGCACGACTACCCGCGGAAGCTCATCACCTCCGGCGGCCTCGGCACGATGGGATTCGCCCTGCCCGCTGCGATCGGCGCGAAGTTCGCCGAACCCGATGACTCGGTGTGGGTCATCTGCGGCGATGGCGGGTTCCAGATGACGCAGGCCGAGCTCTCTACCTGCGCCCAAGAAGGCATCAAGGTCAACGTCGCCATCATCAACAATGGCTTTCTCGGCATGGTGCGTCAGTGGCAGGAGTTCTTCTTTGGTGGCCGCTACGTCGCAACGCCGCTCCTGAGCCCGGACTTCGTGAAGATCGCGGATGCGCACGGGTTGACGGGAATTCGCGTGGAGAAGCGATCCGAGGTGGAAGCAGCGGTTCGGAAGGCGGAAGCCACCGAGGGCACCGTCGTCATCGACTTCCGCGTCGAACAAGAAGATTCCGTGTATCCCATGGTTCCAGCAGGTGCGACCCTCGGTGACATGATCGAACGGCCCCCCAAGCCCGGCGATCACGACCACAACCCGATCTTCGAGACAGGGGAGGACGAGTAATGTCCCAGACCGTCAAAAGAACTTTCGCCGTTTTCGTCGAAGACAAGCCAGGTGTGTTGAACCGAGTCGCCTCGTTGTTTCGCCGCCGTAGCTTCAACATCGATTCGCTCAACGTCGGCGCGACCCACGAGGCAGGCGTGTCGCGCATGACCATCGTCTGCGAAGCCGATGAGGACAAAGCCAAGCGCATCGAGGCCAACCTCTACAAGATGGTCAACGTTTTGTGGGTCGACGACATCACCCACAAGCAGTCGATCAATCGCGTGCTTGCGTTGATCAAGGTCAACTGCAACCGCGAGCAGCGGGACGAAATCTTGAAGATTTGCGACGTGTTCCGCGCACGGGCGATCGATATGTCGCCCGACCGAGTCACGATCGAAATCACGGGACCGCAAGACAAGGTCGAAGGTCTCGTCTCCGTTCTCAGGCCGTTTGGCATCCTGGAGCTCGTGCAGACAGGCACGGTCGCCATGACCCGCGGCGTCGAAAAGCACGATCTCGCCCATCCCACGGTGCCCGCCTCCCGTAACTCAGCTGCATAACCCCCTTTTGAGAAGTAGAGAAACACATGACCCAGATTCGCTATGAAAAGGACGCCGACCTCTCGTTGATTCGAGGTAAGAAGGTAGCGATCATCGGCTACGGCTCGCAGGGGCACGCGCATTCGCTCAACTTGAAGGAGAGCGGCGTGGACGTGCGCGTCGGCTTGCAGGAAGGCAGCAAGAGCAAGGCCAAGGCCGAAGCGGCCGGGCTTGCGGTGAAGTCGGTGAGCGATGCGGCGAAGGAAGCCGACGTGATCATGATCTTGGCGCCGGACACCGCGCAGCCAGCGATCTACGAAACGCACATCGCCCCGAACCTCGAGGCCGGCAACATGCTGATGTTCGCGCATGGCTTCAACATCCGGTACGGCACGATCGAGCCGCCGAAGGATGTCGACGTCACCATGGTGGCGCCGAAGAGCCCCGGCCACCGCGTGCGGGAGACCTACCAGGAAGGCGGCGGCGTTCCTGCGCTGCTCGCTGTTCATCAGGACGCGACCGGCCAAGCGGATGCGCTTGCGATGTCATACGCGGCAGGAATCGGCTGCGCGCGCGCAGGCGTGCTGACGACGACCTTCAAAGAGGAGACCGAGACCGACCTCTTCGGCGAGCAGGCCGTTCTATGTGGCGGCGCCTCGGAGCTCGTGAAGGCTGGGTTTGAGACACTATGCGAGGCGGGTTATCAGCCCGAGCTCGCGTACTTCGAGTGTCTCCACGAGCTCAAGCTCATCGTCGACCTGATGTACCGCGGAGGCCTCAATTACATGCGCTACTCGGTGTCGAACACCGCCGAGTGGGGCGACTACGTGAGCGGCCCTCGCGTCATCGGCGAGGACAGCAAGAAAGCGATGAAGCAAATCCTCACCGAGATCCAGGACGGCACCTTTGCCAAGCGCTGGATCGAAGAAAACAAGAACGGCCGTCCGGAGTTCGATTCGATCCGGCACGCCGAGCAGGAACAGTCGCTCGAACGGGTCGGCGCGAGCCTTCGGTCGATGATGCCTTTCGTCGACCCGATAGAAATCAAACAGGGAGAGTAAGTCAGGCGCCGCCCATCGCGGCGTCGGGAGAATGAAACATGCAACCCGATCACATACGGATCTTCGACACCACGCTCCGAGATGGAGAGCAATCACCTGGCGCGACGATGACCTCGTCGGAAAAGCTAGAGGTGGCGAAGACCCTATCGCGGC
>Ga0209456_10000743_pt1 | contig 16941 bp, 14 predicted proteins | sample COG_11_FD_184755 | JGI IMG/M metagenome (GOLD analysis project Ga0209456, IMG submission 184755) | Pelagic marine sediment microbial communities from the LTER site Helgoland, North Sea, for post-phytoplankton bloom and carbon turnover... | ecosystem: Environmental > Aquatic > Marine > Neritic...
TGTGAGTGACAAGCGGCAAGACAGCAAGCCGCTCCGCTTGGCGCGAGCTCCGAGGGGCGGCTTGCGTGGCCCTTGCCGTCAAGTCCATCCGGCCACCTTTGCAAGCCGCCCCGTCCGGCGGAACCCCGTGTCGTGTTTTTCCGACCCCCGGTGAACCTGTGAGCACGCCCGTGCCGTTCTCCGGTGGTGCGGCTCGTCGCTCGGTGTTGCCAAGCGCATGGGAGATCGGGTACCACGGCCTCATGCTCCACCGGGCCAAGCTGTTCGGAGCGCTTGTCGGCGCGTGCTTGTTTGCGCTCCCGGCCCAGGCCGACCTTCCGCCTGAAGAAGTCGGCCAAGTCATGCGGCTGCCCGACACGGTGAGCGATCATTGGGTGTGGGTTCCCGATCGCTTGCTGCGTCACTCCGCCCTGTTCGACGGCGACAGCGGGCGCATGCTCGGCGCGATCGATAGCGGTCCACAGATCACACCGAAGCCGCCGCTCTGGTCGCGCACGCGCAACGAGATCTACAATGTCGACACCACCTACTCGCGCGGCCATCGTGGCGACCGACACGATTTCGTGGTCATCTACGATTCGCACACGCTGGACGTGACGGGCGAGGTCGAGATTCCCGCCAAGGCCGCCGACACGGGGCCCGGCATCGCGTTGGTCGGGATGCTCGACGGCGATCGGTTCATCGTGGTGCTCAACCAATCCCCCGGCGCCTCCGTGTCCGTCGTAGACGTCGAAGCCAGACGCGTGGTCGCGGAGGTCCAAACCGCCGGTTGCGCCGCTGTGTTCCCTGCCGGCCCGACACGCTTCGGCATGTTGTGTGGTGACGGCACAGCAATCACGGTGCACCTAGAGGAGAACGGCGAGCTCGATCGAATTGCGCGAAGCTCGCCCTTCTTCGATGTCGTGGCGGATCCGATCACCGAAAAAGGAGTCCGCGACGGCTCAACTTGGCGTTTCGCCTCTTTCGAGGGCCGGCTCTACGCGGTCGACTTTGGCGGCGACACCCCAGCGCCCGAGGCCCCCTGGCCGCTGTTCACCGACGATGAGCTCGCTGGCGAGTGGCGCATAGGCGGCGCCCAACATCTCGCTTATCACCAAAGCACGAAGCGCCTCTACTCGGTGGTGCACCGTGGCGGGCCGGGCTCACATAAGGATCCGGGCCCCGAGATCTGGGTGTACGACGTGGCAACGCACAAGAAGGTCGACGTGTTCTCCGCGCCGAACCTGATTGCGGCGTTCCTCGGTCCACAAGCAGGCTTCGATGCCGAAGGCGCCGTAGGAAAGGTCCTGAACTTCGTGCTTCCCAACATGGGCGTGCACAGCATCGTCGTCACACAGGATAGCAAGCCTCTGCTCTTCGTGCGCCACGCAGACCTCGGCGCGCTCGGGGTACTCGACGCGCTGAGCGGCGAGCACCTTCGCGACATCGATGAAACCGGCCTGTCGGGCATGTTGCTGGTGGTGCCATGATCGACCCCGTCATCGAGTTGTCACTTCGATTGGCGCTTGCGCTTCTGTTCGCCGCGGCTGCATGGCACAAGGTGTCAGACCGGATTCACTTTGGAGCCACCGTGAGCAGCTATCAACTGTTGCCTTCATGGTTGGTTGCTCCGTTCACCTGGGTCCTGCCGAGTGCGGAGGTCTCCGTTGCGTTTGGGCTTCTGTTGCCACCGACTCGGCAAGCCGCCGCCGTTGGCGCGGCAATGCTCCTCTTTGTCTATGCTGGCGCAATCGGCGTGAACCTGGCGCGCGGACGGCGCGAGATCGACTGCGGATGTTTTGCCTCCTCAGCGCGGGTGCCGCTCAGCAATTGGCTGGTCGCCCGCAATGTGATCTTGATCTTGGCCGCCTTCATTCTCGTCATGCCGGTTCGACCCCGGGCCCTCATTTGGATCGACGTTCTAACGATCACGACGGCGGTGACCACACTGTCGCTCCTCTGGTCGGCAGGGCAACGCCTGGCCGGCACTGGCCCGGCGCTACGGCGAGTTGGAGGCACTGTATGATCGACGCGCTCATCGTCTCCAACGTCGTCTTGTGGGTGCTCGTCATCGGCCTCGCGCTGACGGTCTTCGCTCTCACACGCCAGATCGGTCTGCTCCACGAACGGATCTCACCGGTGGGCGCGCTATCTCCGCAGGCGAAAGTCAGTGTCGGCGACCCGGCTCCCGAGCTGGCATTGATCGACATCCGCGATCGCCCACTGCAGATCGGCGGCGCATCGAAAGACGAAAGCCGCACCCTCTTGTTCTTCCTTTCCCCGACGTGCCCGGTTTGCGACACGCTTCTTCCGACGGTCGAGCGCGTCGCCCGAACCGAGGTGCCACGCGTCCGGGTGGTGCTCGCAAGCGACGGCGCACCCGAAGAGCACCGTGCGTTCGCAGCCGATAAACGCATCTCCCACCTGCCATACGTGCTTTCCGCGCCCCTCGGCATGACGTATGGCGTAGCGAAGCTCCCATACGCGGTGCTAATCGACGAGCAAGGCGTCGTCGCCGCCCAAGGCTTGGTCAACACCCGCGAGCACCTCGAAAGTCTGTTCGAGGCGCAACGGCACGGGGTCGCATCGATCCAGGAATACCTGAAGGAGAAGGCCGAATGAGTCGTCTCGATCGTTGGTTCGAAGGAATGACGCGGCAATCCGCACGGCGGGTGTCGCGCCGCAACTGGTTGTCACGTTTTGGCGGTGTTCTCGTCGGCGGCGCAGCCCTTCCGTTGCTCCCGGTCGCACGCGCCGCCGAAAAGCACACGGTCGGCGAAGACGGGGTCAAAGGCCGCGAAGGAGACCCGACCCGCTGCGAGTACTGGCGCCACTGCGCCATCGATGGATTCCTTTGTAGCTGTTGCGGCGGCTCCCATACCGCCTGTCCGCCGGGAACCGAAATGTCTCCGGTGACCTGGATCGGCACCTGCCGAAACCCTGCAGACGGCAAGGACTACATCATTTCGTACAACGATTGCTGTGGCAAAACGTTCTGCGGTCGTTGCCTGTGCAACCGAAACGAGGGCGAGCGCCCGCTCTATCATTGGTACCGCAACAACGACATCAACTGGTGCGGCGGCGCAAAGGCGCAGACCTACAGCTGCTCGACTGCCGTGGTCGTCAAGACAGCGAAAGAAGCGCAACCGGAGAAGTGAGGCTCATCTTCGCCACGCTCGGCTTCCTGTTGGTGGCGCCCCCCGCCGGCGCAGACTCATATGAAGAGCACGACTACGTTTTGAATTGCTCAGGCTGCCACCGAATCGACGGCACAGGCTCGAGGACCGTCCCTTCACTCCTGGCCATGCCCGAGCTCAACGGCAAGCCCGGAGCCCGCAAGTATTGGGTCCGGGTTCCGGGCGCCGCGCAAGCGCCACTTTCGGATGCGCGACTCGCTGCGTTGATGAACTGGTTGGTGCAGCGATTCACCGGGGGGCAGCCGAAGCCGGAGTACACCGCGGAGGAAGTCGGGAGGTTGCGCAGCAACCCCCTCAGGGATCCGATCGCCAAACGAAACGAAATCCGGAACAGTCGGCCTCGCTGACCCCGTAAAGCGACTCCGTCGCAACGGGGCTACGCGCTGGCGCTGGCACTGCCGCTATGGTCACGATAACAACGCCGTATTTGCCCCCTCCGCGAGGCGCCCCTAACATGAACTTGGGCCCCCGCATGTACGGCATCGAAGATCTTCTCGGAGACAATCCCCGGCGCGAGTTCGAACGAATCCTCGTGAAGCGCTGCCGCGCAGGAAAGCCGTTCGCCCTGCTGCTCGTTGAGCTGGACGGTTTCTCCGACGTGAGCGCGCAGTTCGAAGCAAACGTGGTAGATCTCCTCCTGTACGAAGTCGCCTCCCGCCTCCGTGAGAAACTGAGTGAGCGGGATCTCGTGACGCGCAGAGCCACCAGCGAATTCGCTGTCTTCGTGCAGGGAGTGCGGGACATCAAAAGCGCCGAGCGACTCGCCAGCGACCTCATCGAAAGGCTGCAACGCCCGATCACGGTCTCCCACCACCGCTTCGAGCTCAGCGCGAGCATCGGCATCACGCTCTCCCCACGCCAAAGCGGCGAGTGGCGACTACTGTTGAACGACGCCGAAGCAGCCGCCCACGACGCCAAAACCCAAGGCCGCGGCCACGTAAGCATCGCCCCCCGCAAAAAAGACGCCTGATGTTTTGGGGACAGGCTCGCCGTCCCAGAACCTCCTAATCTCAGCTAGTTAGACACCACACCGCGACAATCCGAACCGTTCGCCGGACGACGGAGGACGCCGGTGTGCGTTTTCGCGGTATGGGTCGTAAGCGCCCGAAAACACCGGGTTTGCGGAGAGGGAGCGTGTCCCCTATTCGCTGAAGAGGTTTTCTACGTCGGCCTTGGTGAGGCCCTTGAGGGGGCTGCCCTCGGTCGACAGGACGTTGCTGACTAGGTCTCGTTTCTTTGCGGAGAGCTCGAGGATCTTTTCTTCGACGGTGCCGGCAGCGATGAGCTTGTAGACGTTGACGTTCTTCTTCTGGCCGATGCGGTGCGCTCGGTCGGTGGCTTGGTCTTCGACGGCCGGGTTCCACCACGGGTCGAAGTGGACGACGGTGTCGGCGCCGGTGAGATTGAGGCCGGTCCCACCGGCCTTGAGTGAAATCAGGAAGACGGGGACGCCGGTTTCCTCGTTGAAGCGGTCGACCCGCTCGATGCGATCTTTCGTCGAGCCGTCGAGGTACTCGTATTGCACTCCGTCGGAATCTAGGGCGGCGCGGATGTGGTTGAGCATCTCCACGAACTGGCTGAAGACCAGCACCCGGTGTCCGCCGTCGACGGCTTCGTCGATGATCTCTCGAAGCGCGCCGAGCTTGCCGCTGTCGTCGGCGTCGAAGTCGGTGTCTGGAAGCTTCATCAGCCGTGGGTCGCACGCGACCTGCCGCAACCGCGTGAGCGCTGCGAGAATTTGAATCTGCGCTTTGCTGACGCCCTGCTTTTCGACCTCGCTGAGGACGCTCTTGCGCACCTGGCGAAGGATCTGCTTGTAGAGCTTGGCTTGCTCCTCCGCGAGCGGCACGATCATCTCCTGCTCGATCTTGTCTGGCAGGTCCTTCGCCACGTCGCTCTTCACGCGCCGCATGACGAAAGGCTTGATCGTCGCCCGCAATCGCTGGGCGGTCTCCATGTCGCCACGATCGATCGGCCGCGCGATGCGCTCCTCGAACGCCCTCAGCTGCCCCAGCAGCCCGGGCGACACGAAGTCGAAAATGCTCCACAGCTCGCTGAGGCGGTTTTCAATCGGCGTACCCGTCAGCGCAAGCCTTCGCTCACTACTCAGCTTCTTGGCCGACCGCGCCGTCTGGCTCATCGGGTTCTTGATGTGCTGCGCCTCATCCAAGATCACATAGCGGAGGTCGAGCGCCTGAAGCAGCTCCTCATCGCGGCGAAGCAATGCGTAGCTGGTGATCATCACGTCGGCCTTTTCGAGCTCTGGCGCACGCTGGCTGCGATTCGGCCCTTGCCACACGACCGTCTTGAGCCCCGGCGCGAACTTCTCGATCTCGCGCTCCCAGTTCGGCACGACCGACGTCGGCGCGACCACGAGGTTGAGCTTGCGCTTGTATTTGCTCTTGGCCCACAAGAGCAGCGCGATCGCCTGGACGGTCTTACCGAGGCCCATGTCGTCGGCAAGAATGCCGCCGCTGTTGAGCTCGTGAAGAAACACGAGCCAAGAGAATCCATCTTTCTGATACGGACGCAGATTAGCCTTGAGAGTTCGCGGCTTGGCGACATTGGGGATCTCGTCGATGTGTTCGATCTTCTGGAACAGCGACTTGGCTGACGCCGACACTTTGGCGTTCTCGACCATCTTCAAGAGGTCTTGCACGCGCCCGGCCTGTGAGAGCGGAAGCTTGTCCTTCATGCCCGCGGTCGCGTAAATCTCGGCCATCCGCGTGAGCACGTCGCCCACCTTTTCGGGATCGATCGGCGCGTAGGTGCCGTCTTCGAGCTGAACGAGCCGCCGCCCGTGCTCGAGGCACGCGCGAAGCTCCTCTTCGCGCACCACGGCACCGCCCGACTCGAATTTCATGTCGAGGTTGAGCCAATCGACCCCGCTCGACACGCGCATCTGCGGCGTCACCGAGTCGTCGCGGATGGTGACATCCACCAAGTCGTCCGGAATGAAGCGGTCCCAGTCCTCGGGAAGCTCGCCGATCCCGTTCGTCCAAAATGCGATCGCGTCGGCGCCCGAAGCCACCAGCTCCTCACCAGACTCCGACACCTCGAAGTTCTGGTTGAGCAGCGCCTGAACGCCGGCCATTTCCGCGCCAACGTCGCGCCGGACGACACGCGGCCGCCCCTTGCCACTCTTCGGAGGCAAAAACGCCAACGGCGAGGGGAAGTCGTCAGGTGGCACGTCGAACTCTTGGTCCTCGTAGCGCACGTAGAGCCGAACACGCGCATCGATGATGTCGCCATTGGCCTTGAGCTCGAAGAGGGGTTTCTGGTCGACCAGGTCGGCCACCGAGCTCAAGTCGGGAAGGTCGGCACCAAGCAACGCCGCGACCCGCGGAATCGACTCGCCGAGCAACTCCGGGAGCTCTTCGTGCGACTGCACCATCGCTGGCGAGCGGTAGAGCCGCTGAAGCCAAGCGGGCGTAACCAGCTCGCTCACAGGCCGCGCCACACCTTCGGTGGTGTCGATCTGCCAACCGGGCGTCCCCTCGAACCATGCACCGCTCGACAGCGCGAAGCGGCGCTTGTTGCTCTCGAGGTAGAACACCACGCGTACGCGTAGGCTATCGCCGTTGGCCGGATCGAGCTCGATCCGCGGCTTCAGCGCCTCATTCGCGAAGCGCAGCTCCATCGACGCCGGCTCGAGCAGCACACGCCGGTCGCTGAGCATCTCCAACACCTCGGCCGCATCTTCGCCCCGAAGCTCGGCGGTCGTGGCCTGCCCGCGGTTCACATTCCGTGCGAGCGCCCGAAAAAGCGGTCGCTCATCGATCGAGACCATGTTGAACGCCCCAAGGGCGTCGTTGATCGGGACCGTGCTCCGAGAGCCCGCTAGAACCGGGGTGACGGTGATCGAAGCGGGACGAACCGTCATGCGGTATTCGAACTCGAGGGGCTTGTCCATCGCTTCGGCAGGCAGCCAGGCGTCCATCGGCCCTCGCGCTTCTCCGCGCTGGGCCTGAAGCTCGCGGGGCGAGAGGACCTCGAGCGCGCCACCGTCGCCTCCACCGGAGCCACGCCGCCGACGTCGAGACCGACGCCTCTTGCCCCCTACGGAAACCGTTCCCGGAACGTGCACGGGTTCGGTCTTCTTTTTCTTCTTATTCTGCTGCGCCGGACCCTTGGCGCGTGGCGGCCGCACCTCGTCGCGTAACGCCACCATCACCGCGGCAACGTGCTTGCAATGCCCCGTCGGCCCACGCCAACCCGGGCAGGTGCAGCTCGATTCCCAGCTGTCCCCTTCGTCGAGGTAGGTGACCTTCGTCCGGTACGGCTCATCAGCCGTGCGCACCGAGATCTCCCCGCTGGCGGAATGCTCTTCCTCGTTGAGATTCTCGACCGCCTTGCGCCGCGCATACAGACGGCCACGCAAAAACGCGTTACCGCCCGTGACGCGCTGAATCGCACGGTCGCTCATCGAAGCGAGCTTCTTCGCGACGGAAGTAGTCGGCTCACGCCACGTGGGCGCTTCTTCCGCTGGCGCTTCTGGCGCGGCTTCTTCTACCGATTCTTGGAGAGCAGTTTCGGCCATCGAATGAGGGCTTTGATCAACCTGAGTGGTGTTGGGTTGGAGGCTAACGGGACCTACACGGGACTGCGCGCGATGCGTCTTTTTCCCCTCGCGGCGCGGTTGCTCGTTCTACCGTGGGACCCCGGTGTAGGCCGCAAGCGCCGCTAGATCATGATCTTACACACCCCGACAAAGACTGCAACTCCCTACCGTTCCCCGGGGGAAACCAGCTAGTCCGAAGCGCGGACGAGGGCTTCGGGCAGCAGGAGCGAAGGTCTCCCCGTCGAGAACACCCACAACTGGTGGGCGGCGCGGGTGGCTGCGATGTGGAGCAGGTGCCGGGTCTCGTCGTCGGTCGGGAACGTGGAACGGTTGCACTCGACGATGACCACGTAGTCGAACTCGAGGCCCTTGACCTGTCGCACGTCCGTCACATCGACGCCCGGACGGAAGGGGAAGTCCTGCTCGGCGATGCGCCGGAGGTTCGGCACTTCTCCGTGGCGGAGGCCCTTGTAGTAGAGGTCAGCCTGCTCGGGGTAGCGCGCGATGACCGCGACCGACGAGAGCGGCTCCGAGCTCACGAGATTCCGAAGCGCCTCGGAAAGAAAGCCTACCGCCTCACCACTGCCGCCAAATTGGAATAGCTCGACTGGCGCACCGCGACGCGTGGCCTCCCCCGAGACCTCGTTGCGAAGCGGCCCGAGGACGTCGGTTGCAAACTCGACGATCTCGTGGGTCGAGCGGTAGCTCAGCTTCAGCGGCTCGATCTCGATGTGGTCGAGCTTCAGTTCCTCGAGCACGTGTCGCCAATCGCTGAAGCCGTTGTCGAGATGAAGCTTCTGCGCGATATCGCCTGCAAGCGTCACGCTTTGCTGCGTAGTCGCCGTGTCGAGCACGACCGCCAGCTCGACCGGGCTCATGTCCTGCGCCTCATCGACGAAGATGTGCTCGTATTCGAGCGCCCCGCGTCGCCCCGAAAGCGGACCGCGCAGCGTCTGGAAGAGTCGGAGCAGGAGCGCGTCGTCCTCTCGGTCGAGTTCCGCGGGCTCATCCTCTTCGAGGCCATCCACGCCGATACTGCGGGTGTTGGAATCGTCTTCCTCTTCGAGCGCCTCTTCGTATGCCATCAACACACGGGTCGAATGGCGGCTGCACCACGAATGCGCCCACTCGATCTGTTTGTCGCTGAGTGCCCCCGGCGCCCAGCGCGCAAACGCGTCGGTGAGACGCTGGCGATCGGTCACGAGGTCTGCCCACGCGGTCACGACGTCGCGCGCACGCGACGCCCACCGATGACACACACGCCCAAGCGCATGCCGGGTGCCGAGCGGCACCTGCTGCGCGTCGCTCCCGCGATCCTGAAGCCACTGCGAAAGCACCTCGATCCGCACCCCGAGAGGCTGGGTTTGCGTCCCGCGCCACATGCGGGTCACCAGGGCGCCACCTTCACTTGGCTTGGCTTCTTCGAGGATTTCCGCCTCGACCCGCTTGGCAAGCTCGGCCACGTATTGATCGATCGCGCGGAGCATCGCCGGGTGCTTCTTCATCCGGACCACGTGAGTCGGCGTGTCCTGAACGTAGCGCGTCGTCAGTTTCGGAATGTGACGGCGACGCTGCTGCTCGGCCCATCGCTCGAAGGTCTGGACGGGGACTTCATTGACCCCAAGAGCCGGCAAAACGCGCGAGATGTACCGGACCAACGCATCGTTGAAGACGATGACCAGTGTGTGATCCGAACGGAAGCGCTGCGGGTCCTGGAACGCCAGATACGCGAGGCGATGGAGTCCAATCGTGGTCTTGCCACTACCGGCACCACCTTGAATGACCACGAGGCCGGACGTCGGTTGGCTGATCAGCTCGAACTGCCGCGGATCGATGAGCGCCGTGATCTCCGAGAGGTGCTTGTCCTCGCGCAGATCATCGTCACCGATCCCGAGCTGGCCCGGCCGATGATGCGACTCGGGCCGCATCGCGATCCCCTGCCCGCCCGAAAGCTTCGTCGCTTGATCGGCCACGCGCCGCCACAAGTCGTCCCGTGAGCGCCGGAACGTGCCCTGCGGGGTGCCAATCCGGCGCAGCTTGCCGGTCGTGATCGACAGATTGCGGCGAACGAGCACTTCGCCCTCGACCTCGCGGTCACCGAAAATCTCGTCGTAGTCGTCGCCTTCTTCGTACCGGTAGTAGACCCGACTCACCGGCGCGTCCCGCCAATCGACGATGCGCACGCCCGTTTTGGGATCGAGGTACGTGCTCCGGCCGATCAGGATCTCACGTTTGCGGCCGTCTTCTTCGAGGACCATCCGGCCGAAGTAGGGCGACGCCGGGTCGACCACGCCTTCGGTCACCTTCGCCCGCCGCTGTGCCACCTGCTGAAGCCGCTCCATTTCCTCGACCAGGGGCGGGATGTCCTCGAGCCGTGCCTCCCCAATCTGATCGCGGAGCGCGATCAACTCGGCGTCGTAGTCGATGAGCTGGCCACGGTGCGTCGGGCGCTTGTTTTTGGCCGTGCGATGCACGCGGGCGAGGACTTTCTCCTCCTGAGCGACGGTTTCCTCCATCTCCGCATCTGCGGGAGGAGCGTCCGCTTCATGGCGTGGATTGAGCTCAGCCTGCTTCATTTTGCGTGTATCAAGGACGAATCAAGTCCCGTTTAGGCGAATTCGGGGACGAGTAGCACGATTCGCACGCCTCTCCAAGCACGAACGGAAAGCGCTGTGCTTTGGCGCAGATGCGTCAGTCGAGCGGCTTGAGCAGGACCTTCGACCGGCGGCCTTGATCGTAAACCGAGCGCCGCGTCTCGGGCAGGTCGGTCAGCTCACAATTGTCGAAGCCACGCTCCCGAAACCAGTGCGAAGTCTGTGTCGTGAGGACGAACAACCGGCGCAACCCCTCTGCATCGCATTGCCGTTCGAGGTAGTTCAGGAGCTGATCACCACGGCCCGATGTGCGGTAGTCCGGATGCACGACCAAGCAAGCCAGCTCGGCGATCGCATCGTCCGGATAGGCATAGAGCGCCGCACACGCAACGACCATCCCGTCGCGCTCGATCACGGTGAAACGATCGATATCGTTTTCGAGCATCTCCTGCGAGCGGCGCACCAAGATGCCCTGCTCTTCGAGCGGCTCGATCAAAGCGAGGATGCCGCCAATGTCGCCCTGAGCGGCCGGGCGCACCCCTTCGAACGTCTCGGAGGTCACCATCGTGCCCACTCCGTCGCGCGTGAAGAGCTCCCGAAGCAGCGAGCCATCGCTTTGCCGAGAAACCAGATGCGCGCGCGGCACCCCGCCTCGACACGCCTCGACCGCCGCAGCCAGATGACGCTCCACATCGTGACCGAGGTCGCGGCCCGAGCGAAGGATCTGCTCCGCCTCGTGCGGCGTGAGCTGTGACGGCGGAAGGCCCTCCGCATCGAGGACCCCCTCGCCTTCGAGCAGGCCGATCAACTTGTCGGCACCAAGCGCGGTAGCGGTTGCCGCCGCGACATCGTGACTGCTGATATTGAACGCCTCGCCAGTCGCCGAGTATCCAATCGGGGTGAGCACCACGATCGCGCCATCATCGAGCCGCTGGCGAATCGCATCGGCATCCACGCGCCGCGGCTTGCCCGTGTGCTGATAGTCGACGCCATCGACCACGCCGACCGGCTGGGCCATCACGAAGTTGCCGGTCGCGACCCGAAGCCGCGCTCCAGCCATCGGCGAGTTCGGCAATCCCATCGACAAGAGCGCCTCGAGCTCGACCCTGGTCGCACCCACGGCCTCTTTCATGCATTGAAGCGCCACGTCGTCGGTCACGCGCAAACCGCCCTCGAAGCGGGGCTCCTCACCACGCCGCGCCAACGCCTCGTCGATCTGGGGACGCGCGCCGGCTACCAGCACGACACGCACGCCGAGCGAGTGAAGCAGCGCGACGTCATAGAGGAGCGTCCGCAAGTCCTTCGACGCCACGGCTTCGCCGCCGAACATGATCACAAACGTCCGCCCGCGGTGCGCGTGGATGTACGGCGCGCTCCCTCGGAAGTGTTGGACGAATGGGTCGAGTTTGGGGCTCATGGGGACTCGATGCAGAAGCGTTGAATCAGGTTTGCGTACACGTCGGTGGCGCGCTCGATAGCCGCAATGGTGACATATTCGTCGGGTTGGTGCGCAACGGCGATGTCCCCGGCGCCGAGGACGAGTGTCTGCAGCCCCAATTCCGCGAGATACGGGGCCTCCGTGCCAAAGAGCGCCGTCTTGGCTGAACACCCGCACAAGGTCTCGACCGCGCCCGAAAATTCAGCGTCCGAGGGGCCCGCGAACGCGTCGGCGTAGGCCCCAGTCGCTTGCACGTCGAACGTCCACGGACCGCCGTCAAGCGCGCTTGCCACGACGTCGCGAAGCTCGGTGACGACGGCCGGCCGCTCCATGCCAGGCAACAAACGGATGTCGAGGTCGAGCGTGCACTCGGCGCAAATCCTGTTGGGGCTGTCACCACCGGTGATGCGTCCGAAGTTGAGGGTCGGTGCAGGAACCTCGAAATCGTCGTCGTAGTGGCGCTGCCCAATCGTGTCCCGCCACGACTGCAACGCGGTGAGCACCAACTGCAGCCCCTCGATGGCATTCACCCCAAGCGCCGGATTGCTAGCGTGGCCGGCTTTGCCGCCGACCGTGACCTTGACGTAGAAGACACCCTTGTGCTTTCGAATCGGCTGAAGGCCGGTGGGCTCACCGATGATCGCGTACCGGCCCAATCGCTCGCCCTTTTGCGCCAAGGCGCGGGCGCCGTCCATCGTGCTCTCTTCGTCGGCGGTTCCGAGGAGAGTGATCGGCTGCTGAAGCTGGCCCCGATCAAAACGGGCGATCGCATGAAGCGCCGCTGCAAAGAAGCCTTTCATGTCGGCCGTGCCTAGCCCGTGGAGCTTGCCATCCCGCTCGGTCAGCACGAATGGGTCGTCGGTCCACCGCTCGGCGTTGTAGGGAACGGTGTCGGTATGGCCGGAAAGCACGAGGCCCTCCTCGCCCTCCCCGAGGGTTGCGATCAGATTCGCCTTGCCCGACTCCCCCGGCAGCGCCTCGATTCGCACAGCGAGCCCGAGCGCGGCGGCCCACTCCGCCACGAGGTCGATGACCCCACGGTTCGACTGGTCGAAACGAACGTCCGGCGAGCTCACGGACGGCGTGGCGACCAACTTGCGAACCATGTCGATGGCGGGCGGCAGCATCTGCTCAACATAGCGCCGAACCGGGCCCGTCAAAATCTGGATTGCAGCCGGGGCCGGAGGGACTAGGTTGGGCGCATGAGCGACGACCTTGCAACGCGTGCGATCACCATCATCGAAGAGACCCACAGGGGCGAGCGAGCCTGGGACATCTACAGCCGGCTCCTCAAAGACCGCATCATCTTCCTGGGAACGCCGATCAACGACTTCGTCGCCAACGCGGTCATCGCCCAGCTTCTCTATTTGGAGAGCGAAGACGCCGACAAAGAGATCACGCTCTACATCAACAGCCCCGGCGGCATGGTCTCCTCCGGCCTCGCGATTTACGACACGATGAGCTACGTGCGCTGCCCCGTTTCGACCGTGTGTCTCGGGCAAGCCGCGTCGATGGGCGCGTTCCTGTTGGCGGCGGGCACGAAAGGGCTGCGGCGCGCGCTTCCACACAGCCGGGTCATGATTCATCAGCCGCTTGGCGGGTATCAGGGGCAGGCGTCGGACATCGAGATCCATGCCAAAGAGATCCTCAACACCAAGCACAGGCTGAACCAGATCCTCGCGCGCCACACGGGCCAAGACGTCGAAACGGTCCGCCACGACACCGAGCGCGACAAGTTCCTCTCGGCCCTCGAGGCCAAAGAGTACGGCATCGTCGACCACGTGATCATGCCCCGCAAGGAACGCGGGGTCGCCCCGGCAGCATGAGCACGCTCGAAGTCTGCCTGGTTCGGCACGCGCAGTCGGTGTCGAACGCCAGCGGTGTCTGGCAAGGTCAGGGGGACTCCCCGCTGAGCGACATCGGGCGGACGCAAGCGGAGGCGCTCAGCCGGCCGCTCCGAGGCGAGCGTTACGACATCGTGTTGAGCTCGGATTTGAGCCGGGCCGCAGACACGGCCAAAGCAGCTGGCGTCGAGGTCGAGCACGACCGGGCGTGGCGCGAGATCGACGTCGGGGATTGGGAGGGGCTGACCATGGATCAGGTCGTCGAGCGGTTTCCCGAACAGATCGCAGCCCTCAGGGCACGAAAGGCCTTTGCGATCGGCGGCGGCGAGAGCTGGCCCGAGGTGTTCGAGCGGGCCGACGAGTCACTGGCCGCCCTTCGTAGGCGGATGCCCGACGGCGGCAGGGCCATCGTCTTCACACACGGCGGCATCATCGCTGCTCTTCTCTCTGGCCTCCTCGGCGTGCGGGACCGGTTCCCGTGGCCGCTAGGGCGAATGCGAAATACGGGCCGAACCACCCTCCGGTTTTCGGGCGATCGGGTCGAGCTGGTCGCTCACAACGATGACAGCCACGTCCCCCAGGAGATCCGTCAGAGGTACGAGGCCAACCCGGGCCAGGTCGTCGTCCGCCTGACCGTGGTCGAGTCCCACAGTGAGGAAGCCAATACAGCGACAGCGGATTTCAACTCTGCAATCAAATCTGCACGGAAAACGGGTGCAGGTGGGGTGGTGTCGGTATCAGGCACGTCACGGCAGATCGCGGACCTCGCTCAGCAGGCAGCAGGCGCTTCAGTCAATGAATTCCGGTTTGTGGAGCCGGTACAGGGCCGCTCGAGCGAGCTCCTCATCTCGGAGCATCATGAGATGCTCCTCGATTACGGGGTCCCAACCGTTCAGATCTGAAAAATCTGTTGCAGAAATGAAAAGTAAGCAGCCTCACGTCTGTACAGCTCGAATACAGTTGTAATTCATCTGTAAGGGTTACTCGCGACATGTGTCGTTTGTGATCCACCCCACATTTGGACCCCCCTCTTCGGTCGATCGGGTGCAATTTAGGGGTTAAACGCACAGAACTTCAAAAACTTTTCAGATCTGCATGATCTTGAAACACGGCGATCCCACAACCCCTATGAGATCATTCATGATTCCATCTATCCCTAAGTTGGCACGGTAGTAGCATGTATAAGACTCGACATAAGCGTTGCGGCGAAGACGTACCCCCCACGTCCCCCGTAACGCTGTTAGACCGGCGATTTGGCTTGTTTCCCCCCACTTCATCCAAATCGCCATCTCTCTAACGGCCCGAAAGCCCCCCCTTTCGGGCCGTTACTTTTTAAGTTTAGTTACATCCGACCCGCCCACCCCCACCCGTAATCCTCCCTCCGCGGCGGTGGCTTCGCACCGCCTTGGCGGCGCATGCGCGCCGGGCTTCGCCCTGCGGGCTCGCACTGCCGTGCATGTTGAGGGGGGCGGGTACTCGCCGTTCACATGGCGCGCTCAACGCCATTACACCCAATCCACCGCAACGCTCGAAGCCACCCGCGGTAGCGCGAGCCCGCAGGGCGAAGCCCGGCGCCAAAGGCGCCGCCAAGCCCGAGCAACGCGAAGGGCGCGGAGGGAGGATTACGGGCGGGGGTGGGCGGGAGGTATAACCAAAAAGCCTACTTCACGACCTTCAGGTAGCTCGGCCGTTCCCCTGGTTTGGGGGGGCTCGAGGGTCTTGACTCCTTGTCACCTTCCACCGCGGGGAGGACCCTCAACGACGGGCGCTCCTCCACTACTGGGGGGGGCTCTCTGCCGGCTTCGCGCTCGATTTCCTGCGAAATCTCGTCGGGCATCGAGTCCGGCCAGACCATACCTCGGCCGTCGTCGCCGGCTAGCGCGAACACTGCATCCCAGTCGACGTGACAGGTGAACGGCGAGCGATTGAACGACAGGGTGCCGTAAATTCCTTCGGAATCGACCTGTAAATCTGGAATGGGTACGGGCATATCGAAGCCAATCTGCAAAACCAGTTGAGGTTCTGAGCGGTACCAATCCGGGACGGCCACGGTGTCCATCCTGGGGTCGAGATGCACGAACAGGCTGCCCTGGGCCAGGAGGTATCGAGCAACGTCGAGCTTAGGAGGAAGCGGCTTTTCTTCGGCCACCCTTCACCATTAGCGGATCCGGCCCGCCCGTGCCAAGCACGCCTGAAAAAGGGGACAGTCCCCTTTTTCAAAGGGTTAATTTCCGGGTCGGCGCCAAGCTAGATCAGGGCCAGCAAAGTGGTCCCGCCGATCATCAGCCCAGCAGCGACGAGCTTTCGGCCTGTGATCGGCTCCAGAAAGAACGCCCGGCCGAAGGCGATGCTCCCGAGCACCCCAAACGCCCGCTTCAGGGTCTCGAGCACCGCCACCCAAAGCCACTGAAGAGCCACCATCTGGAGGGCCAGAGCAGCGACGGCAAAGCCGATCATCCCCACCAAGAGGCCCTTGGGCGCTTCGAATACCTCGCGGAGCTCAGCGTGCGTCCCTCTCAGCAGGACCCAAGACATCAGGATCGTAGCGCTCCCACCTGCCAACAGAAACGCGTGAGACGCCGGAGAAGCGTGCAGGAGCGCCCGCTTGTCGAGGGCAGTCGAAAACGCCCAGAGCACCGCGACCGCGATCATGTAGGGCGCGCCCCTCTCCTTCGAGACCGACCGCCACCACTTGTCCGAGAGGTCGCTATTGAGGACGAGGGCCCCCACGACCACGAGTAGAATGCCCGCCCAGTGCATCACGCCGGGCACCTCTCCCAGCAGAGGAATCGCAGCGAACGCGCTGAACACCGGGGTGAGCGAGAGGAAGGGAACCGTCCTGCTCAGGGGCGAGAGCTGTACCGAGCGCATGAAGAGCACGTTGGCGAGCGCATTCATCGCCATCGAGGCCACCGCGGGCGGCCAGTACCGCGCGTCGGTGACCCAGGTTTGATCGGCGACCGCCCAAGCACCCAAGAAGGGCAACACCCCGAGCATCAAGAAGAGTGCAAGCGCGGTCGGCGACGCCCTCCCCGCGAGCGCCTTTCGAACCACATCGAGCGCGGACCAACAAAGCGCCGACGCTACCCCGAGGACAAAACCCATCATGACGACCGAAGCCGCCGCACCGTATCAGCCCAAGGCCCCAAGCCCAACCAAATCCGGGGGTTTCGGGCCAATGTTGCGCCGCTGGCGGTGCGACCTCATAGTGCTTCGGTCTTTGAAATTCTGGGGGCGACCGGTTTCGACGGGGATGTTGAAGGTTTGGTTGCGTGTCCGTCGGCCCAAGCACGACGTAAATACGTTTGGGACGTACAACTGCCAACGA
>Ga0209456_10000748_pt1 | contig 16892 bp, 17 predicted proteins | sample COG_11_FD_184755 | JGI IMG/M metagenome (GOLD analysis project Ga0209456, IMG submission 184755) | Pelagic marine sediment microbial communities from the LTER site Helgoland, North Sea, for post-phytoplankton bloom and carbon turnover... | ecosystem: Environmental > Aquatic > Marine > Neritic...
AGATGTTCAAACTTGCGGATCACTGGGTGGTTTCAAGTGAAGCGCTCGGCAAGGTTGTTACAAACACCATGGGATCAGCGAAACCGCTTACAGTTATAGGAGAGGGCAAGCCGGGGATTGTCGGTGCATTTAATGATAAATCATCAACCTAAAAGTGATTTCCGAAATCCAGGCCCAATTCATCGATTAAACCCAGTTGCGCGACGTAAAATTCGTAACTTCCATTCAAACTGGTGGCTATCGACCATACTTGCCCTCCATTGTTGTAACCGGACAACGTACCCAAAAGATTATCAGGGCCTCCCGACTCCTTCGGTGTATTCCATGTTTTCGCCCATAAACCATCAAATTTGAAATCGGCGGCGGTTGCATTGACAATACTGCCGACTCCACTTGAATTGTTCAAAAGTGCAAAGTCACCGCTGTGCGCACCAAAATTCCAACTAGGGGATCCTTCAACATCTATCCAGTCTAGAGTAGTTGAGAAGCTAAACCCATTGTAAATCGGCATACCCCCGAACATGTTTTGATTGCTGCCGCCTGGCACGTCATCAAAGGTCAAGACAACAGCAAAGTAAAGGGTTACGCGGCCTCCAGTAACTTTCCTGGAGGAACGCCGCCTATCGCTGTATGTGGTCGTTCGTTATTGCATGTCCAAAGCCATTGTGTCGCGAGCAGTTGAGCATGTTCGATGCTGTTAAAGCTGTGTAAATCCAACCACTCGTGCCGGACGGTTTGATTGAATCGCTCGACGTAGGCATTTTGTGTTGGCTTGCCTGGCTGGATGTACAGGCAGTCGCGCAGAAAGCGTGATAATGTTATGTGCCAGCGGTGCCAGAAATCAATAATCGAACAGGCTTTGTAAGGCGAATTGAAATTGACCGGTAGTCGAACACCAAACATACGCGCGATCCCGATCGCCATGTTCGAGTAACCGGAGAAGTCGAAATTGACGTCAGGCGGGCTCGCTCTTTTCCTGCAATGAGACGCCGCCTTCATGCAGGCGGTATACGCGGTCAGCCGATTCGACCAGGGCAGTCTGATGCGATATCGCCAGAATCGTCAGGTGGTCACGTAAATCTTCCAAGGTCTTGCCGATGGCCGCCGCGCTCTGGGGATCCAGCGCGCTGGTGGCTTCATCAAGGATGAGTAATTTGGGTTTGTGTACCAGCGCACGCGCGATCATGATACGTTGCCGCTGCCCTCCCGATAACTTTGTACCGCGTTCCCCCACAGTGCTGTGTATGCCCGCCGGTATGCTCGACACAAATTCCCAGGTGCCCGCCGCCTGTAAGGCCTGAACAGCGTCCTGTTCGCTGAGTTCAGGGTCATCCAGGGTCACGTTGTGGAGGATTGATTCGTGTAACAGCATCGTTTCCTGGGGGACATAACCGATCATGTGGCGCCACGCTTTAAGGTCCAGTTCCGTGAGCGGAGTACCATCGATTCGTACCGTGCCCGATTGCGGGCGAAGCAAACCGATGACAAGGTCTACGATAGTAGTTTTTCCGGAACCCGATGGGCCGATCAAGGTAGTCAGTCGGCCTGCAGGAATTTCCAGGTTCACGTCGCTTAACACCCTCTGTTGATCATGGCTGAAGCTAATTGCATCCAGTTGCACCGACTGCACCAGCGTTGGAACAATGCCTGCGCTTAATGTTTCTTCGGCCTGCCGGGCTTTTTCAACGGTCTTTTTCAGAGACCAGTAGGCACTCTCGCCAATTACCACTTTCTGGTACTGTTTCTGCACTTTGCCCAGTTGATTGAGCATTTTTCCCAGCACCACAACCAGAACCATAACGGTCGCCAGCGGCATTTCAAATTTCACCAACGTCACGAAGATGCCAATGGCGATAAGGATGACAGTCATTTCTTCCTGGGCGGCATTGAGTACGGCGGTGCTGAAAGTCTGTTTGCGCAGTGCTTTGTTGAGTTTCGATGTTTTCATACTAAGCACCTTGTCAGCCAGGTGTTCTCTTGCCATTGCCTTCAGTGGCTTAACGGATTGCAGGGTATCGACCACCTTGGAGACCAGGGACTTGAGAAGTTTGGTCTGTTTTTTACCAGCGTCTCGCGCCATGCTTACCAGAAAATGGAAAACGCCTACAACAAGCAGTCCAGCGGCAAGACTAACCAGCGTCGCTTGCCAGGAAATCGCAAGTGCGACAGCGATATAGATAACGACCTGCACGATCAGGGTAATGACCATGGTGCCACTGACAAAAGCACCGGAGGAACGTTTCGCTTCGGTAGCCAGGCTGTTGGTTAACCGGCCGATCGGCTGGTGGAGGAAAAACTCCCATTTGCTTCTGAGCACGGCACGTAGTACTTCAAGTCGAAGGTCCGTGGCCACCTGTGCCGCGGTATAACCGACCTGCTTCTGTGCGACCAGCAGCAACAGGCTTTTCAGCGTAGCAGCTATCACGATAAGGACCAGAAGAACCTCGATACTTGGTTGTATTCCCAGGTCATTCAATGCGTCGGTAACCACCCGTTCCAATTCGCTGTCCGCAGGGGTTGCCTGAGCTTCACCAGTTTGGCGGGCACTGACTTTGATACCGATATTTAGCAGTGGCAACAGAGCTGACAGGCCAATACCCTCCGCAACACTGGCCAGGAGCAGCGCCACCATCATCACGGCGGTCTGCCAGGGATAAGCACGCAGGAATGCCAGCATTAACTGCATGCTAGCTGCTCAGAAAGCTGGGGAAAGAAAGGCATTATCGGCATGGGAACTCTTGATAATTATGTCTTTAACGATACGGCGTCGCAAGTTGACGTATGCTCTGTCAGCGTTAAAGGGTTTACGTGTGGATCAGTTTTGACTGGAGAGTGTTAGCAATTCTGTGTCAACGTAAAAACTCCTTGTCTATCTCATCACAGATCAAGTGCACCATCAAGTCGGCCTGCAAAAAAGATGCCCATCTGAGATAGGGTCAGGAAAGCCTGTCAGACCATCCATCGATGGCGATGAGGATATCCTCCACCCCGCGATTCTGTAAATCGGTCAATACCCCCAGCCAGAAGTTAGCCCCCTCGCTATCAGCCAGATACAGGTCCAGAACCTCCTTGTGCCCGGTCAGATTCAAGCCCAGAACGGTATACACCGCACGGCTCTGGTAGTGGCCCTTTGCTTTGACTTTGTAGTGAATCGCATCTAACCACACAAAGGGATAATGTGAGTCCAGGGGCCGTTGCTGCCAGGCTTTGACGGTATCGATGATTTTATCGGTGATCGCACTGATGGCGGCAGTGGATACTGAGATGCCGTATATCTCATCGACATGTTCCCGGATATCGGAGTAGCTCAGACCTCGGCCATACATCGAAAGAATCTTCGACTCGATCTCATCGCTGACACTGCTTTGGTGTTTCTGGATGATTTGAGGCTCGAAGGTGCCAGCACGATCCCGGGGTGTTTCCAGGTCAATCTTGCCATCGCCGGTTTTAATGGTCTTACCGGATTTACCATTCTTGCGATTGGGAACAATATCATCAGCAAGATGACTGTCTAGCTCGGCCTCCAGGGTAGCCTCGGTTAACTGCTTGAGCAACGGCGCTAACACACCGTCCTTTCCGCTAATGGCTTGACCCGATTGAATAGCCTTCAGGGCTACATTAAAATCAAATTTCTCTGTCATAATCAATTCTCCTAACAGCATTATGCTGCACATTAAAGAATTGAAACAAAATTTCTAACACTCCCCAACTAACCGCAAGTTGCAAATTCGAACATGATCAAACTGCTACCTGCCTGAATGCTACCCATTCTGATTCAGGCACCAGTCCTGATTCAGGCACCCGTCGTATACGAGCACCGAGGCCGACGAGCTTCTCTTCGATATTTTCGTATCCACGATCGATGTGGTGAATCCGGTCCACCATGGTTTCTCCGTTGGCCGCCAGCGCTGCCAACACAAAACGCCTACGTCGAGCTGTTTAATCGAACTGTCCGGCACGAGTGGTTGGACTTACACAGCTTCAGCAGCATTGAGCATGCCCAACTGCTCGCGACACAATGGCTTTGGACATACAGTAACGAACGACCGCATACAGCGATAGGCGGCGTTCCTCCAGGAAGGTTACTGGCGGCGGCGTAACCCCTCTACTTTTGATGTCGATTAATTCTGGGGGGATTACAGTAACCCTCGGGGCAGGAGGGGGCGCCTATATCTTCGATACTCCACTGGAGGCCGGCTTCTCGGCATCGGATCGAAAAGCGGATGATGAATTGCAACGCGTAGTAGCGCGTATTCACGAGATTATTGATGAACCCGGAAGCTGAATCGCTTTAGCAACTTCGTTATTACGGGCCATTCAACGCTTGATAATGTGTAAACGCGACTTGTACTGGAACCGGTAAAGCGCCTTCTTGTCTGCAAAATACTCGTCAACCGCCTTCCTACAGCCTGACCAGGACTTGTAGTCGTCAATCACCATCACTCCACCAGATACCAGCTTTGGCTCAATTTGTTCCAAGCAAACCATAACCGAGCTGTACCAGTCGCCGTCGATATGCGCCAGCGCCACCGGCCCCTCGACCTTCAAGGTATCCTCAAACAAACCTTTGACCAGATGCACATTGTTTTGCTGCACGGGAACATCGTGGCGCGCGAAATTCTCGACTACCTTGTCGCACAGGTTATCCTCGTACCCGTAGTATCTTTCCCCCTTGATCCCCTCGGAGTTACCACCCACGATTTCGTTGTAACGCTGCTGCACATCCTCACCATCATTATCTGTTGGTGGCGGAATCATGCCGAACACATCGTAAACAAACATAGGCCGCGATACCGACTTGGCCATCGCCATGACGATAGCCGACCCTCCCAGCGCACAACCGGCCTCTATAATCATTCCCGGCAGCTCTTTCTTCTCGATCTCGCAGACCCGTTTGTACAAATCCTCCAGGGCAGCCTTGGAAAGATAACTCAGCTTGTCATTTCTCACGGCAACGATAATTTCCGGTAGCGGCGGGCTGAATAACCGACGCAGTTTGTAGCGAATTTTTCGAAGTGAACGGTTCATTAATTTCTCTATTTAACCATGTACGGCCGGTTGATTGTGACCAACTTCTATGATTTATAACCCTGTTGAAAAGCCTGACCAGTCTCGCGCCATTGGCAGTCGGCGATCCTACCATGCTATGCTTCGCGCGCCGGGCGATAGTATATAGGGTTTACCCGGACAGATCCCGGAATCTGATTGAAATGAATGAGAAACTCCTGGCAAGTACGGATCTCGTGCCCTTTCGCAGTAATCAGAAAATAGGTAACACATTACAGCGCGCTGTCGGCAGCTCTCGGAGTGAAAATATGTCTTACTCGGTGATAACACCGTACCGGATGTCGGATGATCCGGGTGACCAAAAATCCGTCAACGCGGGCGATGGTTTTATCCTGAAAGCAGTAATGAAACTGCTCGAACCGTATCAGTGTGAGCACATATTCAGCTCAAGGGTCACACTCAGCCACGAGGATATTAGCAAGATCAACTCAACCCAAATGCTGGTTCTGGCAGGCGCCAATCAATTAAACGACAATTTCTCGGTGATCCCGGAATTCAACTGCACCGACCTGGAGAAAATCAAGGTACCCATAGTCCCGATGGGCATCGGCATCCATGGTGACAAAGGCAAAAACAACCGGATGTCCGACGAAACCAGGTCGATCATGGCGTTTATTCACAGGCGATCGAAATGGTCCTCATGGCGTTGCCCGTTGACAATGGATTATCTGCTCAAAAACCTGCCTGAAATGTCAGACCATTTTCTTCTGACTGGCTGCCCAGTCATGTTTCTCGGAGAGCACGGGGAGCATGTACCACTTTCAGAACATCAGCCGCGTACCGTGGTCGTCACCACGACCACCCGCAACGAGTTCTGGCAGCGTGAGACACAAACTATTGACTTCGTCCATAAAACATTTCCGAACGCCCGCAAGATACTTTCACAGCACCAGGCGCCGCGCAAGGTGAAAACCAGGAAACGCATCAAGGGACTACTCAAAGGTAACCTGGAACATCTGCACACGCCTGTGGCACTGTCCGCTTACGCAAAACGCCGAGGCTTTGGAATATTTCATTCAGGCGAGGCAGAAGATTTTCTGAATCTGTATCGCAATGCCGATCTGCATATCGGTAGTCGGCTGCACGCGCACCTGTTCTGCCTCAGTCTGCGTAAATCATCATTTCTGACGTATGTGGATGAGCGAATGGCGGGGTTTTCCCAACTGCTCCAGTTCCCCATCTGTGACCCGGCCCGACTGGACGATTACATGAACTTCGACTTCAATATTTGCTGGCAAAATATTGAGGCCGTAAAACCGACAATGGATCGCTTTGTTTCGTACCTCAAGGATGAATTGCTTGTAAAGCACGATTTGAGCGAAAGCAACGACCGCGAAACAGACTGAAAAACTCTTCCCCAATCAGCCAGTCTTGCGCACCAGCGCTTCGTAGTGATCGACTGATTTCTCTACCGAAAAACAGGCTGCACGCTCCAGCAATTGCGCCCGTAAAGGCGGCGAATCCAGGTTGGCTTCGATTGCTTCCGCCATAGCCTGCTGATCACCGACCTGAACCAGCGTCCCGTAACGCCCGCCTTCCAAAATTTCCTGCGGACCGCTGGGACAGTCAGTACTGACTACCGGGCATCCGCAACCCATGGCCTCGATCAGAGCGGTCGGCAAGCCTTCCCAGGCCGATGACAGGACAAACAGGTCGGCCCGCCTGTAGAAAGCAAACGGATTCTGAATAAATCCCGCCAAATCGATATCCTCAGCGATACCCAACTCGCTGGCCAGTTGCTGCAGCGCCTCCCCCTCCTCCCCTTCACCGAGGATGATAAGCCGCAGCCGGCGATTTTTTCGCACCAGGGCAAAAGCCCGTAACAACATTTTCAGGTCTTTCTGCGGCTTGAGCTTGCTCGCAGCAATCAGGACCGGACATGACTTTTCAATCAACCAGGGATGATCCACAGCCTCCTTGGACAGACTGACAATTTCAGGCCGTATCACAGGGTTGTACACCACCTCGATATTGGAGCCCGGCAGACCGATCGTATTTTTCAGATCGTCGGCCACACCCCCGGACACCGCAACCACGGCATCAGCACGATGGCACAGGCATCGCATCAGGAAAGGCAAACTGCGCTTCAACTTGGAGCTGGTATGCTCGAAAACGACCGACATGGTGTTATGCAACGAAATAATCAGCCGCGTATCCATACGCCGCACACAACGCGCCAGCAAAAGCGCTATATTGGGCATACTCAGCAATGATATGACCCCGATCGGACGGTTCTTTTTTACATAGCTCGATAGCGCAAAAATCGGCGGCTTCTTTTGCCGCATGACTCGTATCAGTCGCAACGGGCACTGTACGCGCCGGTAAGGCCAGCTGGAAAACATACCGAGCATCAGCCTCAGCATCGCATAGAACCGAAACCAGGGTTCAAACGAATGAATCAAGCCTGGTTCATTCAGGTTAATAACGCGAATGTTTGGACTGTACTGACGCAGATCCTCGATCAGCCAACCCGTCTCATCTTCAACCAGAAAATCGACCTTGTGCTCTTTGTCCGCGAAGCCCTTTGCAAGCAAGGCCGCCACCTGTTCGGCACCCCGTGCTGACTCTACCGTTGCTATGTAAACTGCAATTCGATCCTGGCCGCCGCTTACCATTGGATCGCTCGTATCGGATAACTTCTTCGCGGAATTAAACATTTACAGTTATGGCCTTTGAATTTCAGGATGCAGTATAACCAAAATTTCAGCCGACGCACCGCAGCCAGGTTAATGCAAGCCACTTAACTGGCGGCCGCCGCCCTACAGCGGTCGCGCCAGCATCTGTACCCGTTACAACCAGTTGATATCACTAGCAGGGTCGGCTTCTTGTCTTGTCGGGTCGTTTATCACAACGGGCAGGTGAGGGAGTTATCCGCGGTTCTAGCTCGGCCAGCCCCAGTCCTCGCCGAGGAATTCGAACAGGCGGCGATTGTAGGGGCGGAACAGATCAGTGAGATAATCGCGTGAGCGCTCGTCCATGGGTTCGTTGTAGTGTCCCGTTTTGCGCTTTTCCCGGGTTTCAAATTCATACTCGGGGAGTCCCAGGAAAGCGCACACCTCGTTGCACACTTCGCCCGGCTGGGAAGTCAGGTGATCGAAGTGAAATATCTTCAATTGTTCCCGGGGGAAAAACCGGAGCCAGTACTCGATCTGTTCTATGTACATACCGCACCAGGAATAGGAATAGGAATAGGAATAGGAATAGTGAGTGCGCATGCGGACGGCTTTCGCTGGATCTTCCCTGTTCAGCTTCATATCCGCAGCGATACATTCATCCTCCTGATGCAGGGCGTCCCAAAATGACAGGCGCTCCTTGAAAGATCTGCGACGTATGTGGTGGTAGTGCGAGTAGGCCCGCTCCACAGGGTCGCGCAAAACTATGATCAGTCGCGCATCAGGTACATGTTTGCCTGCATTGATGGCATAGAAATTGCTGAACATGGCAGGGGTGGCTTCGCCGGTCACCGCCTTGTACCCCAGGCTGTCGCTAAGGCTCTCCATCGCCTGGCGCGCAGGAAAGTGAGAGCGGTACCAGGTTTCGCCAAAGCGATAGAGCCTCGGGTTGTCGAGAAAATTAACCTCCTTTCTGCTGGACCCAATAATGCCCGGGTGCTGCTGCAGGTAATGGAATAACGAGGTTGTGCCGCATTTCATAGCGCCGATGATCAGGAAGTCCGGCAGTACATGCTCTTTACCAAAAGCGGAGGTGACCAGCCGCTTGTAGCCCGAGGCATAGCGGCGAAGCCGGGAACTGAGTTTGCGCAGGCGCTTCTTCAGTATAAATAGTTTGTCGCCTTCACTCATTTTACCGGGTCCTTTTAAACGCATAGGAAATATTAACACGCCATTTCCACTATTCCACCAAGTTAAATAAAGTGTACGTCGCCAAACCAGGTTGGGCAAATGGCCGCTGGGGAATTGATTTTTCCAAAAGAGGAGACCCTCAATTGGCTGGGCCAGGAGATAATCTTCGTTATGGGTTGCCAGATGCCTGCCCGCGTAGCAATGCTCTGGCAGGATAAGAAAACTCGACCGAGTATCGAAGCCAGTGCCCAGGGTTCCCTTGCTTGAGTGGTTCATTCGGTGGCCAGGTGACAAGTCAGATAGCCAACGCAGACTGCTGAAACGCCTTGCCAGTTACGCTATCGATCCGGGTGTCGTTGATCAATACGTCTACCGAATCGCCCGCGAAGTCGAGCACAATACTGTCACCTTTTTCTCGGTCCAAACCCGGGTAAGCTCCGATTTTGCCATCAATTCGCGGGGTTTGGCAGAGGCACTGATCGACAGACGACCGTGAGATTTGCGCGGTCCGGTCATCTTAAGCGCCATTCGCGCCAGATCCTTTCCCAGCGCGCCTCTTAGTCGATTTGTTGCGGTAGACGAGCACGCTCGATTCTGTCCTCGTATATGCGTCGCAGCGCATCCTTCATCGCACCATCCAGCGCGCCACGATAAAGCTCGCCTCAACGTAAAATCGCCCCGCGCGCACCGCTAGGGCGTTTAGTGACTCGAATCTTTTCCAGGGCCGGGACAATGTCGGGATATTCCGAAAACAGCCCGTCAGTTGGCCCGCCGGCCAATTGCAGTGCTATCCGTGTTTGCAGACATTTTACGCATATCCCGCAGTTCCCGCCTGAACTTCCATCCTTATAGCAGACGCTTACATGCTCGAGGTATCGACCATCTTCGACGATGGCACGAGTCTTTTCCAGGCGGTTTGCATCGTAGCCTTCATAGTGAATTGCCAATCCCCCTCCACTTAGGCGACGCGAAATTTCGGCGCAATTACCCCAGGGGCAGCGAACAGCGTCCTGCACGGGGGTATTGTCCGCTGCCACCACAGCAGTGCGAAATTCAGGTCCTAGAATATGACAAACCATCGCGAGATTAAGCATATGACCCATGCGCCAATCGAATTTCAATTTGCGAAAATCGGTGGCGATCGTAATCAGGTCGATACCAGCGACATCGCAAATTTTGCTCGTACGTTGTTTAAGCTCTGCAAAAGCGGCGCTTTCATCCAAGGGATAATCTGCTCCGTGGATCGTCAACCCATGGGTCAAGGCATGCTTTTCCTGCGTCGTGATAAGCGCATATGTCGAGTCGATCCCGCCAGAGACTGCATGAACTGCATTCTTGCCAGTGGGGCGCGCTTGTTCGTCCTCGATAACCTCCACGCAGGAGACGTCAAACCGGTCCACAAGGTCTGGCAACCATGTCGAATAAAGATCGATCAACTCGCGAGTATTTTTCCAGCAACTTTGGGTGATGCGTCCGTCAACAACAACATGAGCACGATGTTTGAGCGCAAGAAGTATCGCCGGAAAACTCAGAAAATCTTCCGTCAAAGGTGGACTATGATCGGCATAATCGCAGCTCACGTAAAAACGTTCTTGCCCGCACAGAATATCAGCACGTCCCGACGAGACGTTTGCCGAAATCCCCAGTTTGGTCAGAGTGTCGGTCATGCCGCAATTGTTCCTATAACCGCCGGGAGTATGACACCACTTAAGCTGTTTCTGAGTTTAGGTCGTATAAGCACCCTGTTTCCAATCTCCCCCGAATATCCACCTGCCGACTGACTATCCATATCCTGACCTTCGAGGCACAACGATCTGAATCCCACCTCGTGAGTCAATGATACTCCGCGTTTCAGCCGAATTGTAAACCTATTCCCGCAGCATTGTGATCGCGGTCCAAACCGACGCCACCAAAGTTAACTGACTATCATATTCGTAAGTAGTCAGTCACTTTTATGTTACAGGTGTCAGCTTCGGGTCCAGGCTAATTGAATGGTCACATTTTGCCGCTCACTGCAAATTAATCAGCGTCCGGTTAGGAACGAAAATCAGATAATCTGAGATAACTCACGTCCTAATCTAGAATACCAGTAATATTATTCCCGATTTTCTCTTTGAAACTTGACCAGCAATAGCGAGAGACATCTACAACCAACCCTGCCCTTGCTGGAATTCATTCAACATACCTACAACACTGTAGTTTGCTATACCTTGAGTTGATGTCTGAGTTTATTTGAATTGAAGATGAAAATAAATCCGACCCGTTTATGGGCCTCCATTTTGGATATGTTATTCTTTCTGAATTTAGGTATTTTCCATGGGATTTCCTGACTTTCTTTGTATCGGTGCGCGCAAGGCCGGAACGACCTGGCTTCATATGAATCTGGTCCAGCACCCGCAGATCTGGCTGCCACCAGTCAAGGAGGTACACTATCTGGATCACCGCCCGGTGGGCTTGTTTGGACGCCTGTTCGGGCGCGCCTATTATTTGCGTAACGCGCGTCGGCATCTGCGGAAAACGGCAGGAATGCTGGGTAAGGAAGCAACGTCCGAAGACCTGCGCTGGGCGGCGAACTACTGTCTCAGGCGGCGCAGCGACGATTGGTACAGTTCGATATTTCCCGAACTCAAGGGCCGCGTGAAAGGCGAGGTCTGTCCCGGGTATGCGCGGCTTTCCCCGGAAAGAATCGCATCACTGGCACAAAGAAAGCCCCAGCTCAAGATTATCTATTTTATCAGGGATCCACTGGAGTGCGCCTGGTCCGGTACTGCCTCGCACTTCGCAAAAAAGAAAGGTGCACATGGCCTGGAAAACACGCGTGACGAAGATATCGAGCGATATCTGACCAGAGATAATTCCGTTAGCCACCTGCGCTACGCCCGAAACCTCGCGAACTGGAAGCAGCATTTCCCCGATGAGCAGATCCTGACCGTATTTTATGATGACTTCAAGTCAGATCCTGCCTCGGTCTTTGTACGGGTGCTCGATTTAATCGGTGTGGATTCGACGGAAGATAGTCTGCCCGAAGATGTGAAGCGCAAACGTGGATCATCGATTGCGCTAGGTCGTCGCGGTGAGATACCGGAGCGCTACCGGCATTTTCTAGCGGAACTGCACACCGACTCACTGGTCGATCTCCACGACATGTTGCCTAACGAGCACACTGCAAAATGGCTGCATGATGCACGCCAGGCCAGAAACGCGTAACCGTCGTACCCTGTTCGCAGGGCTCGCTTACTTTGCGTTACCCCGGGGTCACCCCGGTGCGGCACTTACTGATATCTGTAGCAACTCGCTCACGAGTTTACTTGGATAGTTTTTACGCGCGGGTCTGGGACTTTGAGTCGAATGCAAGTAATATTACAGCTGGTTAAATAAGGTGAATCAACATGCTACAGATTAGTGCTCTTGAACAAACTAAACTCGAATCCTCACCATTCGAACACATCGTGGTGAAAGATTTCGTTGACAAAGACGCAATCAGCGAAATCAACAGGGATTACCCCGAGATCCATGATCCAAAGAATTTTCAACTCGACGACCTGTCTTTCGGGCCCGGTTTCGAACAATTCCTCACCGAGCTGCAGTCGGACAAAGTCCGTGAGGCGGTGGAACAAAAGTTTGGCATCGACCTGACCGGCAAACCCTCCCAGATAACTGTCCGCGGCCTGTGCGAGTCCAGCGATGGCAAGATTCACACGGACTCCAGGACCAAAATTATCAGCGCACTGGTTTACTTCAACGAAGAATGGCCACATGAGGGTGGGCAACTGCGGCTGTTGCGGTCCGAAACTGACCTGGAAGACTATGCAGTAGAGGTGTCGCCAAAGGCTGGCACATTGCTCGTCTTCCGGCGTTGTGACCACTCTTACCATGGTCACAAACCCTTCGAGGGTGAACGGCGCATGGTGCAGATCGCCTGGGTAGAGCCGAAGCGGGTGGGAAACTACAAGGGTAAACGCGACAAAATCATGTGGCGTATCAAGCGCTTATTCGGGATGGACTAAACCTGAGTTAAAAAGGTCCTGATCTCACTCTGAAAATTCCTAACGGAAAGAGCATGCCAGCTTGCCTCATCGCGGGCTTCTGTCAGCTATCCCGCGATGTAATATCGATCAGGTGGTAACCAAACTGGGTTTCTACCGGGCCGTGAACGTCACCGACTGTCTCGTTGAAAACCACCGTATCGAACTCGGGCACCATCTGTCCTGGCGAGAATGAACCAAGGTCACCGCCTTGCTTTCCCGAGGGACATTGTGAATGCGCTGAAGCCATTTCAGCAAAATCAGCGCCGTCGATGATTTTCTGTTTCAGGTTATTACATTCTTCTTCGGAACTAACCAGGATGTGACGTGCGGTGGCTTGGGCCATGTTGTATTTCCTCTAGTGGGGATAAGCACGAAAGACAGACTCGCGTGCAGGGTGTTATCAGATTGCCTAACCCATGCCGGGCTTCCATATCCCGACCTCCGCCTGCGGCGGTGGTGTTTACATCTGCTGAGCAATATCCTGAGTCACATGGCGGGTAAACGCAAACAGTTGCTCAAGGATTTCCTCTTTTTGCGATTCCGGCATGTCCTGCTCTCCGAGCAGGCATCCAATCACCGCACACATATACTGAGAGGCCACACCAGGATCTTGTGCGCTCTCATCGTGTTGTATCAAAAACTGGTGCATCTGGCTGACGAGTTGTGTCGACAATTTAAGTTGGCTCATTACAGTGTTCGGAAGTCATATTCAGCGGCGCATTGTACACGAAGGCCATTTTTTTGGTTGTAAATCAAAAAGGAATTCGATCGAACAAATCGGTAAGCGGGTGTTTCGCGAAATTATCCAACGCCGCAATCGATGTCCGCAGCAGTCGAAATTCTAAGTGTTGTGATTTTTTGGGCGTCGTGAGTGCGTCGATCGCAAGGCGGATTTTGACGAGTGGCCGTGAGCGTAGCCTTCGCTACGCGATCGGTCCGAGGAAAAATCCAACGCGGCGAGCGGCGTGCTCAAGGCGTCCAAAAATGGTGGCTACGCCCTGATTTGAACAGGGGACCCCATCATTATGAGTATGACGAGGCAATTTAAACTATCGATTTATCAACAACTTACCGGGGCACTCGTTGCAAGTTTATCCCCACAGAGCATAACTAAGCACAACTGGTGCCCACAAAATGCCCACATCATTCAGGACTTAGGGGTTACGTGGTGTAATTTCGCATCCCACCCACCCGAAAATGAGTATCGATTCAGAATTGCCTTGTTGTCGTTGCGGAAGTTTCCTTAAACAGCCAATCGCTAAATAATTGCAAGGATTCCCCGACTGGCTTTGCGGTTGGCATCGACAAATAGTATGCGCCATCTTTACTGGAACTGGATTCAAACGGTTTTTCCAAAATTCCAGACCTGAGTTCATCTTCAATAAATTCACCCACTGCGAGGGTGAGCCACCAGACGCCATTATTCCGCCGAAGAGAAAATCCGAATTGTACTGGAAGGTCTGCGCGGTGAAGACAGTATTGCTGAACTGTGCCGACGAGAGGGCATTAACAGCAATGTGTATTACCGCTGGTCGAAGGAATTTCTGGAAGCCGGTAAAAAGCGCTTATCCGGTGATACAGCACGGGAAGCGACCTCCGATGAGGTCAAACAACTCCGTACCGAAGCTACCGCTCTGAAAGAAACTCTGGCGGAGTTGTTAATGGAAAACCGCCTGCTCAAAAAAAGTGTGAACGGAATTGGGGAGGACGATATATGAGATATTCGGCCTCGGAAAAATACGAGATTATCCGGCTGGTCGAGTCATCCAGCCTGTCTATCCGACAAACGCTCAGAAGGCTTGATATCCACCGATCCACTTTTTAAAACTGGTTGCATCGACTCCAGAACAATGGCATCGACGGGCTAGAAGACCGAAAGCCAACGCCGACCTTGGCCTGGAACCAGATTCCGCAGGAACACCGGGACGCGATCATCGAGCTGGCCCTGGACAAGCCCGAGCTCTCGCCACGTGAACTGGCGGTGCGCTACACCGAACAACAGGCTTACTTTGTTTCGGAATCCACGATCTATCGGCTGTTGAAGGCCCAGGACCTGATTACTAGCCCGGCGTATATCCTGATGCAAGCCGGTGACAGCTTTCAACATCCCAGCAAACGGGTCAATGAACTGTGGCAGACCGACTTCACCTACTTCAAGATCGTCGGCTGGGGCTGGTATTACCTGTCGACGGTGCTGGATGATTACTCGCGATTTATCATCGCCTGGCGGCTGTGTACCAGCATGAGCGCCACCGACGTTGCAGATACTCTGGATGATGCGTTGACGTTTACCGGGTTGGATCAAGTCAAGGTAAGCCACAAACCCCGACTGTTGAGCGACAATGGGCCCTGCTATATCTCGGGCGAATTATCTGAATATCTGGAGGATAACGACATGACCAATACCCGCGGACGGCCTTATCATCCACAGACCCAGGGCAAGATCGAACGCTGGCATCGCACTATGAAAAACCAGATTCTGCTAAACAACTACTATCTGCCTGGGGAGCTACAGGAGCACCTTCAGCGATTCATCAATTACTACAACCACGAACGCTATCATGAATCCCTGGATAATTTGACGCCAGCCGATGTGTATTACGGCCGAGGTCAGGAAATACTGGATCACAGAGCAGCGATCAAATTAAACACCTTGGCCATGCGACGAAAGATGCATTACGATAACCGAAATAACTTAAACCTGATGAGCTGAACTGTCTCTTAAATCAGGTCGCCATCTGTCCAACTTGGTTTGACGACGTACACTCAGTATTCTGGAAATAGTAGCCTGGAGCATCGCGATATCACCAAAATTTCGCGGTTCGTAGCCGCTGTTATCTAGGATAATACGCATTATGGAACACGATTAATTGCCACAAAATTCAAAATAGTTAAAAAACTGATTTTCAAGTCCAGAACATCTCGTGAAAATATTAAAAGAAAAACAGATAGGTCAGCCGACCATAAAAAAACAATCAAAAACGTCTGCTTTAACCAGATCACATTCCTTTAAGAATTCTTTCTGAATTTTCAGGATAAGGAGCATTTATATCGGCTTTTTAAATACATATACCTTTTGCCCGTTACTCTTTCGCTCTGACTTGTTTATAAAATGGCTTACAGTACATAAGAAGCCGATTTTTTCAAAAATATCTACGAATTCATTCGCGTGATAAGAATTTACCCAAGTTGCTTTTTTTCTATTTTGTTGTTCCGCTGCGTAATTCTTAGTTTCAGCTGTGTGTATAAGAGGCACGTATGAAGCAATAATTGTATTAGTATGCGAAGAGAGCCAACTAACTATTGACGGGATGTCTGTTACGTATTCCAAAACTCCTCCAAATACTACAACATCAACAGTAGGGACAGGTAAATCCGGTAAAGGGCGAATGTTTAAATCACATATAAACGTGCCCTCTCCCCGAGACTCTAAGTCCGAGGGAATATAGGCACAGGATGCCGGAATATATTTCTCAAGTTGCCTACGACCCGCCCCGAATTCCAAAACACAAGTTCTTTCAGGCACCAGAGTTGCGATAAGTCGGGTTCTTACATCCCATGCCGGGTCATGATAATCAAGCGAGGCCCAGTCTTTATAATGGGGAGGAAACTTAACTCCTTGTGTTTTATTGTCTGCAGTATTAAAAGATAGCGATTTGAAAAAAAATTTTAGTTTAGATTTCATCCTTATCATTAATTAGTAAAGTATAAGAAGTATAAACACCCTATTTCCACTATTCCATCAAAAATCAGAGCAGGAATACGCGTGACCATCCAGCCCTGGGGCATTCGAAATCTGACTGATTTCCCTCGACACCCCCAATATTGCTCATTCCCGCCGGTCAATCCTGCCATAACCAGCCACCAGGCATGCCGACTACCTGCCGCTTCATTTGCTGACCACAATTGAGTGGTTTGATCGCGTTTGACCTCAGTCTTGTCGGCTAGCCGAACAAACCCTTTCGCCTAAATGGAGTAGCCGAAGAACTGGAGC
>Ga0209456_10000749_pt1 | contig 16886 bp, 21 predicted proteins | sample COG_11_FD_184755 | JGI IMG/M metagenome (GOLD analysis project Ga0209456, IMG submission 184755) | Pelagic marine sediment microbial communities from the LTER site Helgoland, North Sea, for post-phytoplankton bloom and carbon turnover... | ecosystem: Environmental > Aquatic > Marine > Neritic...
CCACCCATATCCACACCGCCGCCGGCATCATGGCCGCTTTCAGCCTGATGTACATCATTATGGGATGCTATCTGGACACCGCCTCCATGATGATTATCACCCTGCCCTTTGTATTCCCGGTCATTATGCAGTATGGCATCAATCCCATCTGGTTTGGCATTATTTTTGTTAAAGTGATTGAAATCTCCGTTATCACCCCCCCGGTCGGTTTGAATCTTTATGCCGTGATGAGCGGTGCCGGAAAAGACGCCAATTTTAGAGATCTTGTTTTTGGCGTCATTCCCTTTATTGTGATGGATGTGTTCACGCTGACAATTTTAATTATTTTTCCCGGGCTGTCCACCTGGCTGCCGGAGACTATGATGGGCAATTAATAATTGAGTTTTGCATGAAAATTAATGAGAAATTTTGAAATTCTATTTAATAACCATAAATTAAACAAAACAGCGAAGTAAACTAAAATACCGATCAGCTAAAACGGATGAAAGTCATTATATCTCATTACTTTTCACCCTTGAGACAATGCGGCGAGCCGGAGGCTCCCATCTGCTGCGTTACCTGCCCGCCATCGCAAGCCGCTCAGGCGAGGCGGGCGGGTTAAGGCCGAAGCATCCCGCTTTTAGCGGGATAGCTTCGTCCTTAAGGTCCTTGCACATGAAAACCTCCGACTCGTGCAAAATTCAGTTAATATCGTGATCTACGATCAGGATCCGGTATTCAAAAATAATAGGAGGAAGTTCGCAATGAGGTTTGCTACTGAAAAATTAAATCAGATGTCCGCCGAGCAAATCAAAGATTATCAGGAAAAAAAGCTGCGCCGGCAATTAGCGTACTGTTATGAAAATTCCGAATACTATCATAAAAAATTCCAGAATTGCGGCGCAATTCCTGAAGATATAAAGACACTGGAAGATTTCCGCAAATTACCCATCATGATGACCAAACAGGATGAGCGTGAAAGTGGGGCCGAATCCCTGGAACGCTTCGGGCATCCTTTTGGAATGCATCTTTGTGCGCCGCTGGACTCGCTGGAACTGACGTCAACGACTTCAGGAACCAGTGGCACGCCGACATTTACCTATACCTTTTCAAAACGGGATATAAATGGGCCGGTGGCCGACCTGTGGGCATTTATGTTCCAGGCCGCAAATATTAAACCGGGGGACCGCGTGTTGTTTGCCTACGCTCTGGGTGTTTATGCCACCAGCATGCTGCTGTGGGGGATTCGAAAAATGGGCGCTTTGCCTATCGATGTGGATGTCCGCGGCGGAGCTGATGCCATTTTACAATTTGCTCAATTGACCAAACCGGTTTCTTTTGCCACAACACCGTCTCTGGCTGAATTTATGATTAACAGAGCACCAAACAGTATCGGCAAAGAAGTGGGCCAACTGGGGTTTAATTCTCTATTACTTTGCGGCGAACCGGGGCCCGGTATACCGGAAGTAAAGGAACGCCTGGAAACAGCCTACGGCGCCCGCGTGTATGATTACTGGGCGCCGGGGGGATTGGGATTTGGCCTTTCCTGTAATTCAGACAAATACCATGGTCTGCATTGCTATGCACCGGATTATAATTTGTTTCAGGATGATCTGATCGATCCCTCTACACGCGAACCCATCGACAGCGTTGACGGCGCCATCGGTGAAGCGGTGCATACCTCTCTTGATCGGGATGCCTGTCCGATTATTAAGTATGCCTATGGAGACATTGTCCAGGTCATTGCCGATGACTGTCCTGAGTGCGGTTTTCCCGGTAAACGGTTGAAATTTGTTGGGCGATCGGATGATATGCTCATCGTCAAAGGCTCCAATGTCTATCCGGCGGCCATTCAGGAAATTGTTAATTCATTTTTCCCGCGCGTCACCGGTGCCATGAAAATTGTTCTGGACGAAAATCCACCGCGGGTCGTACCACCGTTGAAAATTAAAGTTGAGTATGCCGAAGGAATGGCGCAGAATCAGCTGACCGCATTGGAAAAAGAAATCAAGTCGGCCTGCAGCCATAGTATAAAAATTAATCCCCAGATCATCTGGGTGCCGCCCAATACATTTGAAAAATCACTGCGTAAAACATCGCCATTTGAAAAAACCTTTGAATAATACTAGCTTTCAGCGGGAGATTGCTCGGAATTGACTTGACGGTATTGCTACAGCGTGGTATGTGTGCCAGACAACCAGCATCGACAACACATCTATAGATACACGCTAAAGAATTAACGTTTATTTCGAGGAGGTGATATTATTGCATGTCAAGCGATGACCGTCCGAAAATCTTCCACCAACCCTTACCACATCTCGTATCTGATCCAACTATCTAATAGAAAAAGGAGTTGCAACGATGTCACTAGAAAAATATCACAAAATGGGTGAAATTATGGATCGATTTTTAAGACCCAATACCTTCCCAGTCGCCTACAAATTGATCAAGGATGAAAGCGAAATACCTGAAAAAGCCTTACGGCCGTTAAAAAACTATAAAACCCGCCTTTTAATTTGCCAGTGCCTGCATCTGACCAAAACCACCGGCAGGACCCATGCCCTCTTGACTGAGGATAATTATTGCCTGGAAGGGTCCTGTGCCCACGGGTGGGCTGAAAAACCCCCTTATATGCAAGATGGAACGGCCATTTACCCCCGATTGGTTCCGGACCTTAAAATTGCCAAAAAATTTGAACTGGATAAACCGGCAGTTTCCACCGATAAGGGCTACATCGGTGTTGTGATGTCACCGCTGGGATGGACCAAGGTCGAACCCGATCTGATACTGTTGAGTTTAAATGCGGCCCGCATGAACCGCGTCATCGAGGGTATCTGTGATCAAACCGCCGAAAAAATTGTGGCCGAGAACAGTGGCCGGGGCGGGCTTTGCTGCTGGGGAATTGCACCGACGGTCAACACCGGCAAACCCACCTATGTCATCCCGACTTTTGGTGAATACCGCTTTACAGGCGACAGTGACGATGACATGTGGTTTATCCTGCCGGTTTCCTATCTCGAACCGCTGGTCAAAGGTTTTGAGCATATGTACAAAGCCGGCTGGCGCTATCCGATCCCACGATTCGTCGAGCATGAGCCCCGCTGGCCGGATGGCATGTATGGCTGGGAAACCTATGAAGCTTTTCAGGAGAAAAAAGGCAAGGGTGAGAAATACGAAGATTATAAAGGTAACTGGATGGGAACCTATACGGATAAGGATTGGTTCGAAAAATAAGCGCGATCGCGTAAATGCATAATATATGAATTCAAAGAGGGTACTCTGGTGTGGGTGCCCTCTTTTATTTAAAAACCTAGCCTTACTAGTTTTTCACCCGTGCATCAAACCGACAAAACCAGCTGCCCCAAATCCAACTCGGCATGTGCCGATCGCCCGTCACCCCTTGACATTAGCATTTTCGAGGATCCCTCAATTATGGATACAGATTGTTTCATGTGAATCAATTTGTTTCATACCGATTCCCTTATGAAACGTTTCATTTACTGGGACATCGATACCTGCATCTGATAGCGATCAGATGGAAACATATTTGAGATAAAATATTTTTTAATCATTCTATTTTATTAAATATTTTTGATATCTTAAACATGCGGTATTTGATGTCGCAAAAAATCCCTGCCGAGCGGGTCTTGGTATGTGTATTGCAGAGACAATGGTAAAGATTCAGTGCCCATCGCGTTCTATATAGAAAAACCTGAATCAAGTATACAAACAACACCCCCGGGGGGGATTAATCTCATATCTTTTATTTTACGATTCCGAGTAATTTGATGTTGGGACCTTTTGCATCTATTCATATTTGACTTTTCTAATCGGCTAAGAATCGACCTGTTAAAAGGATAAAGCGCAAATGAAAATTACGTTTCTCGGGACAGCTGGCCTGGTACCCGGTATGGGACTGAAGGTAACCGGCTCGCGCGGCATGCTGTCAATGTTGATTGATAACGACACGCTTTTAGAAGTGGGCGATGGTGCTTTACGAAATATCAATGCTTACGGTGTTGATTTAAACGCCATCCGGCGAATTTTGATTTCTCATTTGCACTCAGATCATTTCATCGGCATCGTGCATGTGCTTTTCGATATGATGAACGTGCGCAACCGCACTGAACCGCTTGAAATCATCGGGCCGGCTGGAATTCGAGAAGCCACTCGAGGCCTGATGAATCTGTGTGAGCTGCCCGTGGCCGATGATCAAAAAAGAGGTTACAATCTCATATTCAAAGAATTGGGGGAATCGGAAAGTTTTGGCGATCTGCGCACCGTTCGCGGAGAACATCCCTCCGAGGCGCATGCCTATCGCATCGAGCGTGACGGCCGTTCTCTCTTTTACAACGGTGAATCCAGCTTTACAAAGCCGGTCATCGATTTAGCCCGGGGGGCAGACCTTTTTCTGAGTACGGTCGTTGTAGTGGAACCCCATTCTTTTCATATCGCACCGGAAGATCTGGGCCGGGCGGCCAATGAAGCCGGGGTAAAACGCATCGCAGTCGTCCACTGGCCCACTGAATATGAACAAAATAGGGATGAATTTAAAACCCTCATTCACAGACATTATGACGGTGAGGTTCACGTGCCGGATGATTTTACGACCATCGACATTTGATGGTCCATCAAAAATCAGTTTAATCATACATACACGTGCCCAGAATGACGACTACCGGAAGGAGGATTGAATGAACAAAAAGGAACGATTTGAGGCGGTAAGGCAGCGTCAGGCGCCGGATTACATGCCGGTGTGGCCGCGGGTGATGTCACAGATGCTTTACAGTCACGGGTACTTACTGCCCGATGTCACCGGCCATGATTGGTATGATGCTGACAAAGTCACCGAAGCGGTATTGGCCAGTATTAAAGAAGTCGATTATGACGTGGCCATCCCCTCCTATGTGGATTATGGTTTCGGGGTCCCGCCGCTGGGCGGCAACATTATGATTCCGGAAAAATTTGGTTTAGCTGCCGGCACCACTGAGGATCAGCCTGTTAAGAGCAAAGATGACTGGGCGCGGGTACAGAAGCTGATGGCGCAATACGATGTCAGTAAAACCGACCCGCGCATGGCCGGTTGTCTGGAGGTGATAAAAAACGTATCGGCCGCGGTTGGCGATCAGATGCCGCTGGTACCCATGTATTATGTAGGCACCACTGCAGCCATGTTTTTATTTCGGCCCAATGAGGCCTTTTTAGAAGACACCTATGATGATCCGGATTGGGTTAGCGAGATGTGTGATCTGGCCACCGAGTGGGCCATCAACTGGATTGGCGCCCAGTATGAGGCCGGCTGCAACTCGGTATGTTTCACCGCCGAGACCATGGGCACCTTGATGCTCAGCCCCAAGATGTGCATTCAATTTAACCTGCCCTGTATCGCCAAGCTGGTTGAGGCGGTCAAAAAAAATTATGGCCAGGCCACCTGGTTGCACATTCACGGGGATATGACGACCCCCAAGGCCTATGAATATTTAGAGTTGCTGGTCAAAGAAGCCGGTGTGGAAGGTTTTCATTTTGATGAGTACAATGCGCCGGATTGGATCAAAACCGAGGTCATCGACAAATTAGGGGTGCCGGCCTGTATCATTACCGACGGGGCGGACATTGTCAAAGGGCCGTCTGAGGCCATAGATGCACAGGTCAAAGATCAGATCTCTCAGATTGGTGATGGGCTGGGGGTGATGATGGCGCCCAGCTGTCAGGTATTGCCGGCCACCCCGCAGGAAAATTTTAAGGCCTGGGTGGATGCCACCCATCAGCACGGTAAATATCCGCTTGCATAAAGCGTTAAACACTCAAGGAGGATTTGGTTATGTCTGATTTTCCCGAACTGACCCAGGCGGTCATCGACGGCAATCGCAACAAGGTCGTTGAGATTGTCAACGCAGAAGTAGAAAAAGGCACCACCCCCCAGACGCTGCTGTCGGATTTTATGATCCCCGGCATGCTGCATGTAGGCAATCTGATGCAGGAGGGTGAATATTTTATTCCCGAGGTATTGCGTTCGGCCAAGGCGATGAAGGGAGCTTTGGAGATTTTGGAGCCGCTGTTGGCTGAAAGCGGCGGCGCAGAGTCAGCGGGCTATATTATCATCGGCACCGTTGACGGCGATATTCACGATATCGGCAAAAACCTGGTGGCCATGCTGCTCAAAGGCTCCGGCTTTGAGGTCAATGATCTGGGGGTATCGGTGAAAACCGAAGCTTTTATCGAAGCGGTGCAGGAAAAAGAGGGCCCGGTGGTTCTGGGCATGTCGGCGCTGATCACCCCGACCTTAGATGAGATGCCGGTAGTGATCCAAGCTGTAGAGGAGGCCGGGCTGCGCGATCGGGTCAAGATCATGGTCGGTGGGGCGCCGGTCACCCAGGAGTTTTGTGATGAGATCGGTGCCGACGGCACCGCCGGGGATGCAGCAGCGACGGTCTCATTGGCAAAAACGCTGCTGACCGCATAGGCGCAATGGCAGATCAATCTGCAAAGGAAAAAAGGATTTGATCATGAATGAAGTACTGACAACAACAGTGGGTTCGGCATCAAAGCAAGTCTCGATTAGCCGTCAATTACCGACGGCGATTATTGGTGAGCGCATTAACCCAACGGGCCGCAAGAGGCTGCAAGAAGAGCTCAAGGCCGGTATTTTCGATACGGTCAAAGCCGACGCTTTAGCCCAAATTGAGGCCGGTGCGTCAATCTTGGATGTCAATGCCGGTGTGCCGGGGGCAGACGAACCGGCGTTGCTGGTTCAGATGGTTGAGGTGTTAAACGAGTTGACCGATGCGCCCCTTTGCATTGACACGGCCAATGTCAGGGCCCTGGAAGCCGCACTCAAGGTCTATTCGGGCAAGGCGTTGGTCAACTCGGTCAATGGTGAAGAGGAGAGACTGGAGACGGTTTTACCATTGATTAAACAATACGATGCGGCGGTTATTGGCTTGTCTATGGATGATGATGGCATTCCCAAGACAATGGAAAAGCGCATCGAAATTACTGAGAAAATCATCGATCGTGCTGCCAAGTTTGGCATCGGCCTTGATGACATCGTGATCGATCCGCTGGCAATGTCGATCGGCGCTGATGATCAGGCCGGTAAAATGGCTTTAGATGCGGTCGAAACGATTGTTAACCGCTTTGGGGTTAATATCACCATGGGCTGCAGCAATATTTCGTTTGGCATACCGGATCGCGAACTGATGAACGGCGCCTTTTTGGCGATGGCAATTCGCTGCGGACTGACCTGCCCGATTACCAATCCACTTTTTGAAGAAGTGGTCACCTCGATTTTAGCGGCCGATTTGGCCATGGGGCGCGATGAATTCGCAGGCAATTGGATCGATGGATATCGCAAACGTCAAAAGGCGGCTCAAAAATAAGCACACTAAGGAGACACACAAACGATGATTGAAAAGATTCAATTTTATACGGCCGGATGTCCACGCTCACAGATATCTGAAAAAAATTTGAAAAAGGCGATGACCAAGCTGAGTCTTGAATTTGATGTGGAGAGCATCGATGATCCCAAAGTTCATGAGGCTCATGGGGTATCGGCATTTCCGGCCTTGAAGATCAACGGTGATATTAAATCTGAAGGTAAATTTATCACGGTTGACCAGTGTGAAGAAATTTTGGATGAATACACCAAATAAAACCGACCCGATGAGCCCTGAAGAAGCATGCAAGCGGGTCGCCGAACTTTTTAACAAGGGAACCAACTGAGATAAAGCTGTTCTGCAGGGTTTGCAGGAAGCGTTGGGGGCATCTGAGGGAAAGTGGGATTTTGGATCATTTTATTCAGAAAATCCGGATAGCGATACGTTTCTTTGCAAAGTGCTGGTGGCCGGAGCCGTGACCATATACCTGGATATCATCTCACGCATCGATATCCAACAGAAACCGGATGAACCGGAAGATTCTGCTCAACGGGTAAACCAGCTCTTTAATATTTTTCTGGAAGAATGCAGCGGAGATAAGTGTACGGATCCGGCCGCCTTTGATCCATTTAAAAACGATCCGGCATTGCAAGAAATTAAGGTCGATAAATCACTTATACAGGAATATAAAAATAGAGTTCAACAGATCTCAGCTAACTTCAAAAAGCGATTTAAGGTTTTCAATTGCCAGGAAATCCTGGGGTTCGACCCTTTTCGCTATGCTGAATATGATGAAGACATGCAGACGTTTATTGAAAAAGGCGAGTGGCAGTCCAAGTGCAACGAGTGCATTCAATTTATCGTTAAAACGATCAGTGGTCACAAATAATCTCGTTGTTTTATTTCCTATCAAACGGCTCTAAGCACTGTGGTTTTGAGAGAAACACACGTATCGGAGCCCCAAAAAGAAAGGAGGTGATAACCGAGCGTTATCGCAATGGGGATACAAGATTTCTAACGCAAATAAACCATTCAGAGGGGGACGAGAAATGAAAATAAAACACATCATTATTGTATTTATTATAGCTCTTTTCCTGATTCCTTCAGTTCCTGCCTTTGCGGCCGGCAAGTTGCTCGAAACAGACGTCATCTCCATGGAAAAAATGAAAATCGTCTGGGGTTATTGTCCGTATGGCATGTTGGAAACATCGGTCATGAAGCAAAAACAGTTTTACAAAAAATACCTCCCCAATGTTGAAGTCGACTGGTTTTTCGGTCTGTGGAGTGTGCATCTGATTAACAACTGGATTGCCGGAAAACTTGAAATTGCCTACCTCGGCAACATGCCCGCTGTCATGCTCCAATCCAAGATAAAAAATACCAAATGGGTTGGCGTTGCCGTCTATCCGCACGGGGATGTCGGTGCCGTCTTTGTACCCAAGGATTCAAAAATTAAAAGTGTAAAAGAATTGGACGGTGCGACCGTTGCCACCGGTGTGGGATCATCTCATCACCGCATCCTGGAGGAAATTGCCAAACAGGAAAACATTAAATTTAATATTGTCAGCCAGAACCCGGAAGTGGCTGTCGGCAATCTGGAAGCCGGCAAGCTCGACGCTTTCTGCTATTGGCCGCCTTACATTGAGCTGGTCCGCGAAAAAGAGGTTGGAAAATGCATTGAGCCCTGTAACGCCAACAAATATGAACCTTACGTCAATGCAATCTGGCCCCTGCTCGTCAGTGAAAATTTTGCGAAAAAGCACCCGGATATTGTCAAAGGTCTCGTCAAGGCCGACAATGACCTGCACGACTTTATGAAGAACCATCCGGATGAAGCCGCCGAAATCGTTTTTAACGAGCTGGAAAGAAAGATACCGATCGAATCATTGAAACGCTCTTTGGCCCGGTACAAATATTCAAATGAGCTGACCGAGGAACACATTGAAGTTATGCAGCGCGATATTGACTTCCTGTATGAAAAGAAGTTTCTCAAAAAACATTTCAAGGCCGCTGATTGGGCTGACAGCAGTTTTTATAAATAAAGCGTTGCATAAACATCATCCAGCCTGAATGCCCGCAAAGGAAGGATGCGCATAGCATCCTTCCCGCGGATGATATCATTGTATCTTTCCAGACCTATTGCACCTGTATTAAAAGGAATCCGCTATGTCCAATGCAAATGAAGAGGCCTTGGATTTTGTTTGGCAGCCGCCGACATTAAAATCAAAAATTTTTAGCCAAACAACCATTCTCGGCACGATATCCGTCCTGCTTGTCTTTGTTTCCTGGGGCCTGTTGGTTCATTTTGAGGTCTATCGCTTTGTGCTGTTTCCCAGCCCGGCCGAAGTACTGGAAGAAGGGATCGCCTGGGTCAGCACCCATGTTTTCTGGATGGACGCGGGAGCAACCACCCTGCGGGTCCTCGGCGGTGTATTGGCCGCCTATATTATTGCCATTCCGCTGGGGCTGATGATCGGCTGGAAGAAAATATTTTCCGATTTAACCTTCCCGACATTGGAGCTTTTACGCCCGATTCCGGCGCCGGCTTATCTGCCCCTGGCCATTTTACTTTTGCCCTGGCAAGAGGCGAGTGTGGCCTTCATCCCCTTCATCGACGCTTTTTTCCCGGTTCTGCTAAACACGATCGTGGGCGTAAAAATGATCGACCGTGATTATTTCAGAGCGGCTCGTTGTTTGGGCTCTTCCCCCAAACAGATATTCTGGCACGTCGTGTTGCCCGGTGCCTTGCCGTCCATCTCGTCAGGATGCGCCATCGGCATGGGTATCGGTTGGATGGGGGCCGTCGTGGGAGAGATGATTACCGGAAAATGGGGCCTGGGTTACCGTATTTGGGAAGCCTATATCCTGATCCAATATCCGCTGATTGTAAACGGAATGATCGCCATCGGAATTCTGGGTTTTGGGTCTTCGGTTCTGATTCGATATTTAACTGTTCGTCTGATCCCGTGGAGACGTGCCATCACCGACTCTCTGGAAGAATCCATTACTAAATAGAGAGGAGAATATTGTGTCTGATCACACAGCCACTATTGAATCACAATTTTGGCGCCAAATTTTTCGAACATTCGTCAATTGGAGTCTTTTTAGACAAATCATGTCTTTTGTTTTGTTCCTGGTCCTCTGGAGCGCCATTGTCGTTGCCGTGGACTATTTTCAGCAGATCCCCACGCCCAAGGCCGTCTTCATGGCCTTGTTCGAAACACCGTTCAAGGTTGTATTCGTTAATATGCTTAAAAGTTTCATTAGAGTTTTGGCCGGATTTTTTCTGGGCATCTTAATCGGTTTTCCCATCGGTGTGGCCATCGGATATTCAAAGGTAGCCAAAGGTCTTATCTTCCCGGCTTTTGAAATGGTACGCCCGATACCGCCAATTGCCTGGATACCGGCAACTGTGTTGTTCTTTGTTCACATAGAGTCTCAGATTATCTTTTTGACTTTTTATGGGGCCTTTTTCCCCGTTGTTTATAACACCATGGGGGGAATTGCAGAAGTCGACATCCGTTTGCCCCGAGCGGCCATGTCATTCGGGCTCAACAAAAGACAAATGTTGTGGAAAGTGATTTTGCCGGCGGCCATGCCGCAGATCTTTACCGGCATGAAACTCGCAATGGGAATTACCTGGATTCTGGTGGTAGCGGCGGAGATGATGGCTAACAAAGGTGGGATGGGCTATTATGTCTGGTACAATCATACCGTAATGGACTATCCGCACGTCGTTTTAGGCATGGGTCTCATTGGGTTGTGCGGAGCGATTTGCTCCATTGGCATCGCCTGGGTCGGCAACTACTTCACCCGGTGGCAACGGATCTTTTAGGAGGCAATGCGCATGTCAACCAGCAATCAGGCAAGTGAGGTCATCTTTAACAATGTAGGCAAGATGGCGATATTCAAAAAAAATCAGACCGTAATCCTGAAGAATTGCTCCTTTACGGTTGAGCCTGGAAAATTAACCGTCCTGATTGGTCCATCCGGCTGTGGCAAAACAACGGTCATTAATTTGATCGCCGGTTATGAACGGCCTGATCTGGGCAGCGTTAAAATGGATGGCCAACCGATTAGCGGCCCGAACTGGGAACGCTTGGTCGTTTTCCAGGAAACGGCCCTCTATCCCTGGCTGACGTGTTATGAAAATGTGATGTTCGGACCGCTTTCACGCAAGGTTATGGCCAAAGAGAAGGCCCATGAAGAAACATTGACACTTCTGGCAAAGGTGGGCCTGGAGGATTTTCTCGATAAATACCCAAGCCAGTTGAGCGGCGGGATGCAGCGTCGAGCCGAATTGGCCCGCGCCCTCATAAACCAGCCCAAAGTCATGCTTATGGATGAGCCCTTCAGAGGGTTGGATGCCATGACGCGGCAGCTCATGCAGGAGTATTATCTAAAACTCTTTGAAGAAACACATGCCAGCCATGTATTTGTTACTTCCGAACTCGATGAGGCCATCATTCTGGCAGACAACCTGTTGATCATGACGAACAAACCGTCCAAAATTCAAAAAATAATCGAAGTCGATTTGCCGCGTCCCCGCGAGTGGCAGATGGTGACTTCGAAAAGATACCTGGAGATCAAAGCTGAAGCGCTGGAACTTTTGCACGAAGAGGCCGTCAAGGCGTCAACAACCAGCGGTAAGGTGGATGTTGATCTTTCCGGATTATTGGAAACGGCCAATTCGGATTAACCCGATGAAAAAGTGAGGGGATCTGTGGAAAGTAAACCGGATGGAAAAAGAGAGGGCAGAATTCTCATTGAACATGTCGAAAAAGTGTACGATCCTGAAGGTGTTAATGTACATGCTTGCCGGGACTGCAATGCCGATATTCAACCCGGCGAATTTGCCATGGTTGTCGGGCCGTCCGGATGCGGCAAAACGACCCTGTTGAATGCCATCGCCGGGTTCGACAACGCCACCGGCGGCGCCATTTATCTGGATGAAGAAAAGATTGCGGCGCCGGATATCGTTCAATCACCGGGCGCGGATCGCATGGTGGTTTTTCAGGGAGGCGCCCTTTTCCCCTGGAAAACGGTGATGGGCAATATCACTTACGGTCCGGTGATGCAGGGCAAAATGCGGGTTAACGAAGCGGTGCAAGAAGCTCGTGGGTTAATGGATCGCCTGGGACTCAGTCGGGAGATAGAACGCTTATATCCCGATAATCTGTCCTCAGGAATGAAGCGCCAGGTGGAAATTATTCGAGCACTCATCAATGATCCGAGGGTGTTACTGTTGGATGAGCCCTTCCGCGCGCTGGACAATATGTCCAAAGGACTGATGCACGAATATCTCCTCTCTGTTTTCGAGTTAACCAAAAAAACCATTTTTTTTATTACACATGACCTGGATGAAGCCGTTTTTTTAGCGGATAGAATCTTTGTCATGACCACCCGCCCGGGGACTTTCAAAGCCGTAATTGAAGTCGATATTCCCAGACCCCGGAATTTCAGAGTTCTGGCGACCGAACGCTTTGTAGAAATAAGAGAACACGTCAAAGCTGAGGTTGAAGAAGAATCCATGAAAGCTTTTGAGGCCGGTGAGCGCGAGCTGGCATAAAAATCGAATAATTGAAAGATGACACCGCAATGGTTAAAAAAATATTAGTCCCCTTTGATGGCTCCGATCATTCCAAAAAGGCCATACTGTTTGCAGCTGATGTCGCCCAACAACACAAATCAGAAATTTTTCTGGTTCATGTCGTCAGAGATAAGAATATTCCGCCTGAAATTCTCGAGTACATCGAGAGCGAAAAAATTGACGGTGGTATCGGCAAAGTGTCCGCCAAGTTGATCAGCGAAGGGATCATGAAGGCTGCCCAAAAACAGCTGCAGGAGATGGGATTAAAAATCACCAAATCGATGGTCTTCCGTGGTGATCCCGCTGAAGAGATCATACAATTTGCCAAGAACAATGATATCGATATGATTGTTATTGGCAGTCGCGGGCTTGGGAAAATCAAAGGGCTTTTATTGGGTAGCGTTTCGAGTAAAGTCTGTAATCTGGCGGAATGTACCTGTGTAACCGTAAAGTAATCAAAAAGCACCTTTTTCGGATCTTGTTCTGTGAATCTAAAAAATCGAGTTTTAATTGCCTGCCGAATTTTTGAACCTGAGCTTGAAATGCTCAACACATTAGAATCGAGTATTGAAATTCGGTATCTAGACCAGGGCCTGCATCGTTGCCCGCACAAAATGCCTTCCCTCGTTCAGGATCAAATTGAACAAGCTACTACCCGGGCCAGCGAAATTATTCTCGGATATGGGTTGTGCTCAAACGGCATCGCCGGCGTCACCGCCAGCAAAAGTGGCCTTATCGTTCCCCGCTGCCATGACTGTATTGCATTTTTTCTGGGATCCTGCTCGGCTTATCGGGCGGCACTCAAAAAACGACCAGGAACCTATTATCTTACGGCCGGCTGGATTAGGGAAGGTCAGGACCCGCTGGGTATTATCGAAAATGACTATACACCACGACTGGGACGCAAGACAGCCGTATGGGGAATGAAGGAAGAATTAAAAAATTATAGTCATTTTGTTTTTATCAACACCGGAGCCGACAATACGGGGCATCTACGTCAAAGAACTGAAGAAAACGCCAACTTTTTTAATATGAAATTTAAGGAAATCCAGGGGGACTTGACCTTTTTAGAAAAACTGCTTTATGGCCCCTACTCGGATGAAGATTTTTTCTTTTTAAAACCGGGTGACCGCATCGAACAAAAAATGTTTTTAAACTACCCTTCCCAGCCCTGCTGAATATGGGTTGAAAGATGAATAAGCCCGCTGTTGCGAATCTGGAATAAGTTGCTATGTTTCAAAGTAGAGGTAATGCTGTGTTTTTTGTTGTGAGCATTTTGAAAGGAGTATTTATAGATGGACCTTACAAAAATCAAACCCGATGAAATTTTGGATGTTAGAGGCATCAGCTGCCCCATGCCGACATTAAAAACGGCCAAGGCCATGAAAAGCCTGGCGGTCGGTCAAATATTAGAGGTGTTGGGAACTGATCCGGGGACAAAGAAAGACATGCCCAAGCTGGCCCGAAAATCCGGGCATGAGTGGCTGGGATTTTTAGATGATGAGGAAGGTTTTTTTCGTTTTTACTTGAAAAAGGGCGAAAAAAAGTAAGGAGAGCGGCTATGGCTGAAACCATCGGTATTTGTGTGTCGACCCCAAACAATCTACACCATGTCATCGGATTGGCAACGGCGGCCAAAAGTGCCGGCAAGCAGGTCGAGATTTTTTTTACTGGCGACGGTGTCGTCTTAACCCAGGATCCGCGGTTTTCAGAACTTCTCGATGTCGCCCAGGTAGCTGTTTGTGAAGTCAGCTATATCGACCGCGGGTACCAGGGTAAAGAACTTCCCGGCCTGATTGATAAGGATTTTGTAACCCAGGCGCGTAATGCTGAAATGGTCGAGGAATGCGATCGTTATGTAATGCTTTAGGAGGACGTGTATGGCTAAAAAAGTGGCAGTTCTGATAAAGGAAAAGGAAAGGCAGTACGAGGGGTTGCGTTCCAGTCTGGGGCTCTTGATGGAATTTCACATCGTCAGCATGATCGTTTTAAACCACGAGATCGAACTGACTGAAGAATATAAAGACAATATGGAATTTATCGATGAAATGGAGGGGACCCGTTACAGCAATGTGCCGGCCAATGTAGATAAATACGGCTTCAAACCGCTTGATCTGGTAGAGATCCCCAATAAACTTGAGGAAAACGATGTTATCATTGCTTTTTAAGAGGTATTTTAATGAAAATCTTGCATATTTTGCGATCAGAGCCCGATAAAATGACCCGCAACTTTATTGCGAAGACATTTGAAGACGCACAGCATATTGAAATACCCTTATATCAGGAAAATATTGACTACGACGAGCTGGTCACAGACATTTTATCAAGTGACAGAGTAATTTCCTGGTGGTAGACAGATCCTTATTAAAAAATTACAAAAAATTGCTGGAGCTCTAATACATCCTTTATTCAACCCATAATCTTGCCTTGAAAGTCCGATCCGGATTGAACATATAAAATTATTCATTCATCCTGAATATGCGCCAGCTAATCGATAGATTCAGAATCTAATCCAAATATGGCGACCCTCTTTATTGCGGCCCTCATCGTTTTTTGCTTTACAACCGTGTTGACTATCGCAGGCGTTGGGGCTGCCTTCGGCATCATTCCGTTGCTTTTCTGGTTGGGATTCCCGTTAAGAGAAGCCATGGCCACTGCCCTGCTTTTAAATAGCCTCAGCATGAGCTTCGCCTCCGTTACATTTATTCGCAACAAGCTCGTGAATTTTCAAACTGCACTTCCCATCCTGATCGTCGCCTCGAGTATTTCTCCTATCGGCGCATACTGCACGCAATTTGTGCCGCGCCAAATTCTGTTGTGGCTTTTTTCGGGTTTTCTGGTCTTTGCCGGCTCGATGATGCTGCTTTTCAGACCCCGTGCCAAAGAATCCCTGTACAATTGGCAACAACAACTGTTGCTTGGTGTTCTGATAGGCGCGATTGCCGGTTATATCGGCGGACTCCTCGGAGTCGGCGGCGGAAATTTAATCGTCCCGGCTTTAATCTGGATGGGCTTTGATCCCCGCAAAGCAGCCGCGACATCCGGATTTATTGTAATTTTCTCATCCTTATCGGCCTTCCTGGGTCATGTCCTCCTGGGCAACGTTAACCTGCCGCTTTTGGGTATTTCAGCGTCTGCCTCAATCGGCGGAGGCCTGCTGGGTGCATGGCTTCTATCTTTTAAGCTTAAGGGGACACAGGTGAAGACTGTCATAGGTCTGGTGCTTTACATCATTGCCATAAAAATGATATGGGAACTGTTGTCATAAGATCAGAACCGAACTATTATAGCACTATGAAAATTATAACGATTATAGATCAAATTGTTGACCATATTCGCAGCGCCATTTTTAGCGGCAAATTTATTCCCGGATCGAAGCTAAAGGAAAAGGAAATTTCCGATTGGCTTGGCGTCAGCCGGATGCCGGTACGAGAAGCTTTTAGAATATTAGAGGCGCAGGGATTGATTGAAATCGAGCCGAACAAAGGTGCCAAAGTATCTCGCATATCGCGGGAGGATTTGGAAGAAATATATGAAGCAAGAGTTTTGCTGGAAGTGTATTGCCTGCGGAAATTCGTAAAGTTGCTAAACGATCAGCATTTAGCGGTTATGAATGACATTTGTAATAAAATGGAAGTCGCCATAGATCAAAAGGATCCGCTGGCTTATTTTGACCATTCCTTCAACTTTCATAAATACTACATTTCGCATTGTCAAAATAAGGTACTCGAATCTGTCTTTTTGCGAATGGAAAACTCAATACGATGTCTGCAATTTAATTTGGACAAAAAACCTGAATTTTATCGCAAGTCCCTCAAGGATCACCGTCAGATTTTAAAGGCATTGCAGGTGAAAGGAGCTGATGATTGCGAAAAATTAATCCGCCGTCACTTGGAATCGGGTTATAAATCCAATAAAAAAATCGTCACACAGCTCCAGAA
>Ga0209456_10000750_pt1 | contig 16880 bp, 11 predicted proteins | sample COG_11_FD_184755 | JGI IMG/M metagenome (GOLD analysis project Ga0209456, IMG submission 184755) | Pelagic marine sediment microbial communities from the LTER site Helgoland, North Sea, for post-phytoplankton bloom and carbon turnover... | ecosystem: Environmental > Aquatic > Marine > Neritic...
CCGGCCCGACTACCGCCATAAATCCAATCCATTCACCAGTCACAATCTTGTCTCCAGTCTGTTCATCTTCTGCATCAGCAGTCTTCACCCGGTAGATGCACGCGGCAGCGGTTTTGGATGCAAGAATTTAACTTATTGTTTTTATTAACTATAGCAGGTCATACAGGAGCGTGAGTCAGTCAACCAATGATCAGGAGCCGCGTTGTAGTACTGAGCTCCGCTTTTGAGGAGCACAGGGAGCGTTTGTGACCATGAAGAAAGCCGTTATCGCCGCCAACCGCTTCGGGCTCGGCGCCCGACCTGGCGAACTGGAGCGCATCGTGCGAAATCCGGTGTCGTGGCTGACCGATCAGCTCGGCGGACCCTCGCGCCTGCCCGCGGAGATCTCTGACCTGCCCGATTCGGCCAGCGTATTCGAGGAGGTCCAGGACGTGCGGCGCGATCAGCGTGCGGCAAAGCGTGACGAGCCCGCAGCCGACATCGTCGAGAAGTACGGCCGGGTTGTGCGCCGCCACTACGTCGAGCAAACGGCCGCCAGGTACCGCACCGCCGCACGCACCGACATGCCTTTCCACGAACGACTCGTGCATTTCTGGAGCAACCATTTCGCGGTTTCGGCAGACAAGCAGCCGCTGCCCGCTATCGCGGGCCTGTTCGAGAACGAAGCGATTCGGCCCAACGTCAGCGGCAGGTTCATCGACCTGCTACGCGCCGTCGAACAGCACCCGGCCATGATCGTCTATCTCGACAACCAGCGCTCGATCGGACCTGGTTCGACCCTCGGCAAGCGCGCCAACCGTCGCAACACCGGGCAACAATTCGGCCTCAACGAGAACCTGGCGCGAGAGATCCTCGAGCTGCATACACTGGGCGTAGACGGCGGCTATACGCAACCGGACGTTACCTCGTTCGCAAAAGTGCTCACGGGTTGGTCGATCGGTGGCGCCAATGAAAAGGGGCGTTTCGCCGACGGTGAACCCGGTCATTTCGAATTCCGCGAGATCATCCACGAGCCAGGCTCGCAGTTTGTGCTGGGGAAGAAATATTCCGGGCGTGGCGTGGATCAGGGCGAAGCCGTGTTACGGGATCTTGCGAGCCACCCGTCGACGGCACGCTTTCTTGCTACGAAACTCGCCCGTCATTTCGTCGCGGATGAGCCGCCGGAGCGTCTCGTCGACGAGCTTGCGGGCGTCTATCTTGAGAGCGGAGGCCAGTTGTCGACCGTTTACGAAACGCTGATCCGCGCGGCTGAGCCGTGGTTCGACACATTCGCCAAGTACAAGACACCGCATGACTTCGTCATCTCGACGCTGCGCGCCTTCGATCACGTACCGGACAATCCGCGCTTCATCGTCGGTGCGCTTGACCTCATGGGACAGACCCCGTTTCGCCCGGGGTCGCCGGAAGGCTGGCCGGACACGGCACAACAATGGGGTGGTGCCGACGCCCTCTACAAGCGCATCGAGTGGTCCAGTACCGTGGCGCGCATCGTGGGCTCGCGCGTCAACCCCGTCGATCTCGGCGACGCCGTGCTCGGCAGCGAATTCAACCCCGAAACACGCAAAGCCATATCGCGCGCCGAAAGCCTGTCTCAGGGAATAACCCTGTTACTGGCGTCACCGGACTTTCAAAGGAGATGAGCATGTTGAATCGCAGGGATGTCCTGAAATCGCTCGGCCTGACTGCGGCGGCCTGCGGCGTGCCCGGCTTTGCCTTCGCCGACACGGACAAGCGTCTCGTGCTCGTCATACTGCGCGGCGCGGTGGACGGCCTGGCGCTGGCCGCACCCTACGGCGACGGCAACTATCGGCGCGTGCGCGGCGAGCTGGCCATTGCCGATCCGGGCTCGTCGGATGGCCTCCTTAAACTCGACGGCCTGTTCGGCCTGCATCCATCCCTGGGCGCAATTCATCAAAACTACTTGCACGGCCAGGCACTCGTCATTCACGCCGCGGCGAGTCCCTACCGCGAGCGTTCGCATTTCGACGGCCAGGATGTACTCGAGAACGGCGCCAGTGCAGTCGGCGCGTTGCGCGACGGCTGGCTCAATCGCGCGTTGACCGGCGACAATCTTGCTATCGCTCTCGCGCAGAATACGCCACTCGTATTACGTGGCGACGCCGCGGTGACAAGTTGGGCGCCATCGCCACTTCCGGACGCCGACGGCGGTACGCTGCAACGCCTGCAGCGCCTGTACGCGAACGATGAGTTCTTCAGGTCGCGGCTCGAGCAGGCCCTGAAGTCACAAGCCATCGCAAACAGCGCGGGCGATATGGATGACACCGGGCCACGCGGTAACGAGGCCAGGCAGTTCGGCGAGCTCATGAGTGCGGCTGCGCGATTCCTGACCGCAGCCGATGGACCGAATATCGCCGTCGTCGAATTCGGCGGCTGGGACACGCACGCCAACCAGGGGGCGAGCACGGGCGCGCTGGCCAATCGTTTCAAGGCGCTTGACGATGGCATAAGTCATTTGCAGCTGGGACTCGGCAACGCCTGGGACGATACGGTCGTGGCCGTCGTGACAGAGTTCGGGCGTACGGTGCACGTCAACGGCACTCGCGGTACCGATCACGGCACGGCGAATGCGGCTGTGCTCGTCGGCGGCGCCGTCAATGGCGGCAAAGTCATCGCCGACTGGCCGGGGCTGGCCGACAGCAACCTCTATGCCGGTCGCGACCTCATGCCGACCATGGACATACGAAGCGTGTTCAAGGGGCTGCTCGAGGAACACCTCGAGGTGCCGCGAGGAATGCTGGAGCAACGGGTGTTTCCGGACAGCGAATCGGCAACGCCACTCAGAAATCTGATATCGGTCTAAACCCGAACGCCGTTGCCCGCCGTTTATAGCGGGCATGAATCTGACAAGCACACACTCGCTTCGACTCAAAGATCCGCGCTACTACCAGATAGCCGTATTGAGCTCGCTGCTGGTATTCGGCGTGTTCGCACTGGACTTTGGAATTCGCTGGCAGAACGCCGTCGCGATTGTCGTAACGGCGCTTGGCGTTCAGTACCTTGGCGGCCTTTACGCGAAGCTACCGCGCTTCGACCCCCTGAGCCCGCTGATTACCTCGCTCTCGCTGACTCTTCTGCTGCGGACCGACGAGATAATGCTCGCGTCGATTGCCGCCATCATCGCCATCGGCAGCAAGTTCCTGGTTCGGGTCGGTGGCAAGCATGTCTTCAACCCGGCAAACGTCGCACTCGTGACCTTGATGCTCGCAAGCGACCATGCCTGGGTGTCCTCGGGTCAGTGGGGTAGCGCGGCCATCGGGGCGTTCGCCCTTGCCTGCCTCGGCTTCCTCGTACTGACGCGCGCGCGACGTGCCGAGACGACGATCGCTTTCCTGGTTTTCTTCGCGGCGCTGTTGTTCGGCCGTGCGGCGTGGCTCGGCGATCCCTTGTCGATCCCGATGCACCAGTTACAGAACGGTGCACTGCTGATCTTTGCATTCTTCATGATTTCCGATCCGAAAACGACGCCGGATTCGCCGCGCGGCCGGATCCTGTATGCCGGGATCGTCGCCGCCGCCGCTTTCACGATTCAGTTTGTTTACTACACCCCCAACGGACCCATTCTCGCCCTGATCATGTCGGCACCGCTCGTACCACTGATCGACAGGATCATGCGTGGCCGTCACTACCAGTGGATTCGACGGGACGCGCTTGCGGGCAAACAGATTAAAGGAGTAGCTCGATGAGAATTCTGATCGCTATCATGGCAACGGCACTGACCGTCATTGTGGCAACGACGGCGCAGGCATTCTGCGGATTTTACGTGGCGCGTGCCGATACGAGCCTGTTCAACCGCGCTTCCCAGGTCGTGCTCGTGCGCGACGGCAACCGGACCGTTATTACGATGGCCAACGATTTCGAGGGTGAAGTCGAGGACTTCGCGGTAGTCATTCCTGTGCCGACGAGGATCGAGCGCGAACAGATCAACGTCGGGGACCGCGCGATCGTGCAACATCTCGATGCCTACACGGCGCCCCGCCTCGTCGAATATCACGACCCCGATCCATGCATGCGATACGAAAAGATGCATATGTCTGAGGACAAAGCCGCCTTGCCGTCAGCCCAGAGGGAGCTCAAGCGCTCGGCACGTTCGCGCGGCGTGACAATCGAGGCGAGCTACACGGTCGGCGAGTACGACATCCTGATATTGGCGGCCGAAGAGAGCAAAGGGCTCATCCAGTGGCTCAACGAGAACGGCTACAAGATCCCACGTGGCGCCAGAAAGGTAGTGGACAGCTACCTCCGGCAGGACATGCGCTTCTTCGTAGCGAAGGTCAACCTGCAGGAGCAGTCGAGCCTCGGTTACCAGTACCTGCGTCCATTACAGGTCGCCTACGAGAGCAACAAGTTCATGCTGCCGATTCGCCTCGGTACGCTCAACGCCAAGGGCAAACAGGAGCTCTATGTCTACGCCCTGACCCGTACGGGCCGTGTCGAGACGACGAATTACCGCACCGTGAAAATCCCGAGTAACGTCGAATTGCCCGAGTTCGTACAGGACGAGTTCGCGGACTTCTACCGCGCGATGTTCGACAAGCAGACGGAGCAACACAACGATCGCGCGGTGTTCCTCGAATACGCGTGGGACATGGGTTGGTGCGACCCGTGCGCTGCAGACCCTCTCTCCACCAAGGAACTGCGCCAGCTAGGCGTCTTCTGGCTCGGTTCGCAGGGGGGACGGGAAAGCAAGATCAGGGCGCCGCAGGCACAAAACGTCTTCGTGACTCGCCTGCACGTTCGCTACGACAGCGAGCATTTCCCTGAGGATCTGATGTTCCAGGAAACCGGTGACCGGCAGAATTACCAGGGCCGCTACGTCATCCGCCACCCCTGGAAAGGTCCCGCGACCTGCAACCTGGGCCACTACAACGCTGAAGTCCAGAAGCGCCAGGAGCGCGAGGCGCAGCAGCTGGCCAACCTGACGGGCTGGGACATCGAGGATATTCGCGGCAAGATTCCGTTTGCGAGCGACGATACACCCGAGCCGGAGAAAGAGCCCTGGTGGAAACGCCTCTGGAGCTAACGCCGCGTCCGGGCCGAGATGCGCCCAGCTTCGCGGCCCGCGACCAGCCGGCGTATATCTTCGACAGACTCGAGACTAGCGATACCGGCTTTGCAGCTTGTGCAGTTCTTCCTTGCCGGGGCTGAGCTCTTCGTAAGGCAAATGTGCGAGGGGCGTATCGACGTTGCCCATCAGTTCGTGCATCTCCTGCCGTTCCTCGTTGACGTACAGAAGACCCGTCGTGATCTCGCCCGCGTTGAAGCGATCGCGCAGGTACTTGAACGACGACGCCCTGCTGGTCGGGTCGTATTCACGATTGACTTTGCGCAACACGATCGTATCGCCGCCTCGCAGGTGAATCGGCATGGCCTCGCCTTCCGCGTAGGCCGCTTTAATCTCCTCCGACGGGTGCACGTAATCCACGTTGATGACGTGATTATAGAACTCGCGCGTGTGCGCATAGCTCTTGGTCGATCCTTCGTGGTCATTGAACGTTACGCAGGGACTTATGACGTCGACGAGCGAAAAGCCGCTGTGCAATAAGGCCCCTTTGATCAGCGGCACGAGTTGTTCCTTGTCGCCCGAGAAGCTGCGCGCGATGTAAGTGGCACCCAGGCTAAGCGCCGTGCTGACCGGGTCGATGGGTTCCTGCTGGTTCGGCAAGCCCTTCTTGGGCACGCTGCCGATATCGGCCGAGGCCGAAAACTGTCCTTTTGTCAGGCCGTAAACACCATTGTTCTCGATGATGTAGCACATGTTGAGATTGCGACGAATCGCGTGGACGAATTGCCCGACACCAATGGACAGGGAGTCCCCGTCGCCCGATACGCCGATGTAGGTCAGGTCGCGATTGGCCGCGTTGGCGCCTGTTGTCACCGACGGCATGCGACCGTGCACCGAATTGAACCCGTGCGACTGGCTCGCGAAGTAAGCCGGCGTTTTCGAGGAACAGCCAATCCCACTCATCTTGGCCAGCATGTGCGGCTCGACGTTGAGTTCGAACACGGCCTGGATGATTGCCGCCGTCACCGAGTCGTGGCCGCAACCCGCGCACAGGGTAGAGACCGCGCCTTCATAGTCCCGCGTCGTGAGTCCGAGCTCGTTCTTGGTGAGTCCCGGGTGTGCAATTTTCGGTTTGGCTATGTAACTCAACGCACTCTCCGCTCAGGCGGCCCTGCCCTTTGCTATCTCATCGAGAACCTTGTCGACGACGAATCCCGAATTGATCGGCATGCCATTGTAGTGCAACAGGGACACCAGCTTCTTCTGGTTGGCCTCAATATCGTTGATGAGCAAGGTCCTGAGCTGCGCGTCACGATTCTGCTCGACGACGTAAACGACCTCGTGCTTGTCGATAAAGTCGCGCACCGAATCCGTGAACGGAAACGCCTTTACGCGACAATAGTTAAGGCCGACGTTCTTTTTCGCCAGCCGGTCCAGCGCTTCCTTGCACGCGCCGTCGCCGCTGCCAATCGTCAGTAGCGCAGCCTTGTTCATCTTCGAGTAAGAAATTTCGGCCTCAGGAACCATGCCGCGCGCCGTTTCCCATTTGACGAGCAGGCGGTCGATGACCTCCTGGTAGTCGTCGGAATTCTCGGTGTAGGCACCCAGCTTCGTGTGCCCCGAGCCACGCGTGAAATACGCGCCCTTGGGATGCACGCCCGGAAGCGTTCGATACGGGATACCGTCACCGTCGACATCGAGGTAACGATAAAAATTGTCCATCTTCTCGAGTTCGTCGGCGCTGTACACCTTGCCCCGATCCGGAATGTAATTCTCGTCCCACTCGAGTTCCGGGATCATCCAGTCATTCATGCCGATGTCGAGATCGGAAAGCACCATCACCGGCGTCTGCAGCCTCTCGCCCAGATCGAAGGCCTGTGGCGCCATGTAGAAGCACTCCCCGGGATCCGCCGGGAACAGCAGCACGTGCTTTGTATCGCCATGCGATGCGTAAGCACAGCTCAGGAGGTCGCATTGCTGGGTACGCGTCGGCATGCCCGTCGACGGACCCGTGCGCTGCACGTTGAATATAACGGCCGGGATTTCCGCGTAGTACGCGAGACCGATGAATTCGCTCATCAGTGAGATGCCCGGCCCGCTCGTCGGTGTGAACGATCGAGCGCCGTTCCAGTTGGCGCCCAGTACCATGCCGATCGCCGCGAGTTCGTCCTCGGCCTGGATGATGCAGTAGGTGCGTTTACCGGTTTCAGGGTCGACTCGATACTGCGAGCAGAACGTCCGAAACGCGTCCATCAGCGAGGTCGACGGCGTGATCGGATACCAGGCGCCCACGGTCGCTCCCGCGTATACGCAGCCGAGACCGGCCGCCGTATTGCCATCGATAATAATATGTCCGGCCGTCGCATCCATCTCCTCGACGCGCATCGCCAGGGGGCACGCAAAGTGCTCGCGCGCATAGTCGTAACCGAGCCGGATCGCCTCCATGTTGGACTGGATGAGGTGCTTTTTCGACGCGAACGTCTCCTCGAGCAGCGTGGTAATGACATCGACGTCGATATCCAACAGCGCGGCCACCGCGCCGACGTACGCGATGTTCTTCATGAGGATGCGCGCACGTGCACCGTCGAAATGCGCATTGCACATTTTCGACAGCGGAATGCCAATGACCGTGATGTCGTCGCGATTCAGTTGCCGGCTTCGTGGCCAGGTCGAATCGTAAATGAGCCAGCCGCCTGGCGATACCTCGGCCATGTCATGCTCGTAGGTCTGGGCATTCATCGCCACCATGACGTCGACGCGATTCGAACGGGAATGGTAACCATCGCCCGTCACCCGTATCTCGTACCAGGTCGGCAGCCCCTGGATATTCGACGGGAAGTAGTTCTTGCCGACGACAGGCACACCCATGCGGAAGATCGACTTGCGTAGCAGGCTGTTGGCGCTCGCGGAACCCGTGCCGTTAACGGTAGCTATCTTGATAACGACGTCGTTTACGCTTGCCACGAGCCCGTTCCCTTAAGCGCCAGCGACTTTCGGCCGGTCCTGCGGCAACTCGTCCGCCGCGTAGGGCACGAGCAGCTCCGATTTCTGCATGTCCCAGGCGCCCGTCGGACAACGTTCGGCACACAGGCTGCAGTGCACGCAGAGATCTTCATCCTTGACCATGACGCGGCCGGTCTGTGGCAGCTCCGCCGATACGTACAGGGCCTGGTCGAGGTTCTCGGCAGGCGCCTTCAGCCTCGTCCTGAGGTCTTCTTCGTCGCCGTTTTCGGTGATCGTCAGGCAACTGACCGGGCAGATATCGAGACAGGCATCGCACTCGATGCAGAGCTTGGCCGTGAATTCGGTCTGCACATCGCAATTCAGGCAGCGTTCGACTTCCTCGATCGTTTGCTCGGCCGTGAATCCAAGCTCGACTTCGATGTCCAGTTTCCTGAATCGTTTCTTGAGGTCGACGTGCGGCATCAGCCGACGCGACGCCGGGTTGTAGTCGTTCGAGTAACTCCACTCGTGCATGCCCATCTTCTGGCTGGACAGGTTCATGCCCATCGGCAGGCGATCCTCGATATTCTCGCCCTGGCAGTACCTGTGCATGGATATGGCGGCCTGGTGGCCGTGCTCAACGGCCCAGATGATGTTCTTGGGCCCGAATGCGGCGTCGCCACCGAAGAACACACCGTCGAGCGTGCACATCATCGTCGTCTCATCGACCACCGGGCAGTCCCATTCATTGAACTCGATGCCGATATCGCGCTCGATCCACGGGAACGCGTTGTCCTGGCCAATCGCGAGAACCACGTCATCGGCTGGCATGAACTTCTCGCCTGTCACGGTACCGCGATCGATACGGCCCCGCTCGTCGATGTTGTACTCCATGAGTTCGAAATTCATGCCGACGAGCTTGCCGTCTTCGTAGACGAACTCCTTGGGCGAATGATTGACGAGAATCTCGACGTTCTCTTCTTCGGCATCTTCGAGTTCCCAGTCCGAGGCCTTGAAAAAGCCGCGCGGCTTGCGCGCCATGACCTTGACGTCCTCGGCACCCAGGCGCAGCGACGTCCTGCAACAGTCCATCGCCGTGTTGCCCACGCCGATGATCAGCACACGCTTGCCAATGGATTTCGTATGTTCGAAGGCGACCGACTCGAGCCAGTCTATTCCGATGTGAATACGATCCGAATCATAGCGGCCCGGTATCTCGAGATTCTTGCCGCGCGGCGCGCCCGAGCCGACGAAGACGGCGTCGTAGCCCTCTTCGAGCAGTTCCTTGAGGCTGTCGATGCGATGATTCAGTTTCAGATCGACACCCAGGTCCAGGATGTAGCCGATCTCCTCGTCGAGCACTTTCGGCGGCAAACGGAACTGCGGGATGTTCGTCCGCATCAGTCCACCCGTCGTGTCGAGCGCTTCGAAGATCGTAACGTCATAGCCCAGCGGGCGCAGATCGTTGGCAACGGTCAGCGATGCACAACCGGCACCGATCAGCGCCACCTTCTTGCCGTTGGATTTTTCAGGCGCCTTCGGCAGGCGCTCGGTGATGTCGTCACGATGATCTGCAGCAACGCGCTTCAGGCGGCAGATGGCGACCGGCTTCTCCTCCACCCTGCCGCGCCGGCAGGCAGGCTCACAGGGGCGGTCACAGACACGCCCGAGTATCCCCGGAAAAACATTCGACTTGCGGTTCTCCATGTACGCGTCGCTGAATTGCCCCTGGGCAATCATGCGGATGTACGCTGGAACGTCGGTGTGGGCAGGACAGCCCCACTGGCAGTCTACGACTTTGTGGTAGTAATCGGGATTGGCTGTATCTGTTGGCTTCATGCAGATGACAAAGTGGCTCTTCCCTCTTGCCCGCCCTTCAATGCAGTCCCTCGATTGGCGCTAGCATAGCGGGATCGTGCCGAAAGTAAACAATTTCGGCGCGGCTCACCGGCCGCGGTTGAAGCGCAAGCGCTGTCCCGCGATATTCCCCGTCAGTTTGCCATCCCGATAGACCGTCTCTCCATTGACGATCGTCGTATCGATCGATGACGAAAACTCGTGCCCTTCGAACGGCGACCAGTGGCACTTGCAGAGCAGGTTCTTCTTGCTGACCTTGTACGGTGTCTCGGGATCGACGAGTACGAGATCGGCAAACCAGCCCTCGCGAACATAGCCTCGTTCGACCACGCCGAACAGGTCTGCGGACGCGTGGCAGGCCCGGTCAACGAGCAGCTCAATACTGATCTGGCCGTCGGCGACGAGGTCGAACAAGCTGAGCACGGCATGCTGCACGAGCGGCAAACCGGCCGGCGCCTTGAAATAGGTCGACGATTTCTCGCTGGCCGTATGCGGCGCATGGTCGGTCGCAATAACGTCGATGCGACCATCGTTGAGTGCCGCGATCAGCGCTGCCCGATCTTCGGCCGTCTTGATCGCCGGATTGCACTTTATCTTTGCGCCGAGTCGATCGTACTGCGACTCATCGAACCACAGGTGATGCACGCACACTTCAGCCGTGATGCGTTTCTCGGAACGGTGCGCTTTCGAGAACAGCGCCATCTCGATGGCTGTTGTCAGGTGAAGTACGTGCAACAGCGCATCGTGGCGCCGCGCCAGGTCGACGGCCATGCTCGAGGACGTGAGGCATGCGCCGGCCGAGCGGATGCTGGGGTGTTCCGTGAACGGCACGTGTTCGCCGAACTCGGCACGCGCTTTTGCCTCATTGTCCCAGATCGTCGGCGAATGTTCGCAATGGGTCGCCACGAGCAGCGGCGCATGCTCGAAGAGCTTCTCGAGCGCCGCCGGATCGTCGACCAGCATGTCGCCCGTCGACGCACCCATGAACGCCTTGATGCCGCAGGCCTGGTCGACCTCGAGCGCCTTGATCTCTTCGATATTGCGATTCGTCGCTCCGAAATAGAAAGCGTAGTTCGCCGTGCAGCGATGTTCCGCCATGCCATACTTGTTCGCGAGCGCTTCTCGAGTCGTCGTCTGCGGATTGACGTTCGGCATATCCATGAAACTCGTTATGCCGCCCGCCGCCGCTGCAGCCGATTCCGTTGCGAGGTCGCCCTTGTTGGTCATGCCGGGCTCACGGAAGTGCACCTGGTCGTCGATCATCCCGGGCATCAGGATCTTGCCGGCCGCGTCGATTACGTCGGCGTCGTCGGGAGCCGGGATAGCACCGCCAATCTGCGCGATTCGTTCGCCTTCTATCAGCACATCGGCGTCACGCACCTGGCCTTCGTTCGCAAGGCGGGCATTGGTAATCAGCAATTTGTTCAAGGCGGGGCTCTCGCTGTCAGCGGGGCGTCGAATTCACGACCTGGGGGGGCAATTATGAAAGGGTCCGGCAATGATTACCATGGCAACTACGCGGCTGCTTTTGCGCCGCGGCGCACTGTGTGCGATAACCGCAGCTGTCGCTGGCACATCACGATCGCATGGACCCCAAGGATTACCTCGAACGGATAAGCAACGCGCAGGTTTACGACGTTGCGGATCGATCCAGGCTGGAAACGGCCGAGAACCTGTCTGCTCGCCTCGATAACTGGATACTGATGAAGCGCGAGGACCTGCAGCCCGTGTTCTCTTTCAAGCTGCGCGGTGCGTATAACAAGATAGCGGCGCTCGATGCCGAGGAGCTGGCGAACGGAGTCATTTGCAGTTCTGCGGGCAATCACGCCCAGGGCGTCGCGCTGGCCGCGAAGCGGCGCGGCGTCCGCGCGGTCGTCGTCATGCCCGTCACGACGCCATCCATCAAAGTCGAGGCTGTGCGTGCGCTGGGTGGCGAGGTGGTCCTGCACGGCGACGCCTACGACGATGCCTATGCCCATGCCCGCGAACTGGAGAAGCGGGAAGGCCTGGTCTTTATCCACCCGTTTGACGACCCCGACGTCATTGCGGGCCAGGGAACCATCGGCGCCGAAATCCTCGAACAGGCGGAAACTGAAATCGACGCGATATTCGTACCGATCGGGGGCGGCGGCCTGATCGCCGGAATCGCGACCTACGTCAAGCAACTTCAGCCCGGCATTCGAATCGTGGGCGTCGAGCCCGAAGACTCGGCTGCGATGCTGCGCTCGATCGAAGCCGGCCACCCCGTGACACTCGATCACGTGGGGATTTTTGCCGATGGCGTGGCGGTCCGCCGTGTCGGCGACGAGACGTTCCGACTGTGCCAGGAATTCGTCGACGAGATTATCACGGTCGATACCGACCAGATCTGCGCCGCGATCCGCGACATATTCGAAGACACGCGCTCGATCGTCGAGCCGGCCGGCGGGCTGGCCGTCGCCGGCGCGAAGAAGTACATCGCCGAACACGAGGTGAGCGGGCAAACGCTCGTGACGATCAGCTGCGGTGCCAACGTCAATTTCGATCGCCTGCGGCACATTGCCGAGCGCGCGGCCGTCGGCGAGCAAACCGAGATGCTGCTGGCCGCCGAGATACCCGAGAAACCCGGCAGCTTCCGGCGCTTCTGCGAAACCATCGGGCGCCGCGGCATTACCGAGTTCAACTACCGCTATGCCGATACCCGGAAAGCGCATATCTTCGCGGGCGTGCAACTGAGCGGTGGCCTGCAGGAACGCCTCGACCTGCTCGAGCAACTGCGCGAGGCCGGCTTCCCTGTCGAGGACCTCAGTGACAACGAGATGGCGAAGCTGCACGTACGTCACATGGTCGGCGGACGCTCGCCCGCGGTCGCCAACGAGCGCCTGTTTCGATTCGAATTTCCCGAGCGCCCGGGCGCCTTGCTCGACTTCCTCGACGCGATCGGAACCGACTGGAACATCACCTTGTTCCATTATCGTAACCACGGCTCCGACTATGGCCGCGTACTGGCCGGGATCGACGTGCCCGAGGAGGAAACCGACGAGCTCGAAGCTCACCTCCAGGAGCTCGGCTACGCGCACTGGGAAGAGAGCGACAACCCCGCCTACGCTATCTTCCTTTCCTGAAGACGCCATATATTCCAGGATGCCTGCGACGAATAAGCAGACTCAGGCATCTAAAGTCTGTATGTCGTATTAACGCCGGGCCCTCGGGCCCGGCCAGATTTCGGGGACAATAGTGATTATCAAGAGATTCTTAGTCTTATTCTGGGCATTTCTGCTGGCGACGGCAGCGGTTGCCGGCGAGGAGCACCGCACGAAGATCGAAATTGCGATCGATGACGATGATTCCGGCCACCGGTCTTTCAAGTTCGATAGTGAGGACGCGGGATTCAACCTAAACGACATGGCCGTCGGCGAAACGCGTGAACTGACGGGAGAGTCCGGCAATACGGCGCTGGTGACACGCACCGATAACGGATTCGTAATGGAAATCGACGGTGAAAAGATCGACCTCAGCGACCTGCACGATGCGCATGTCGTACACATGAACGTCGACGGCGACCACAAGAAAATGAAAAAGCACAAGAAGGTCAGGATGATCAAGACCGACGATGATGACGGCGTGACCATCATCTCGGGCAAAGCGATCGACGAGGAGACCCGTGAGCGTATCCGCGAGTTGCTGCAATCCGCCGGTCAGGATGGCGAGGTTGTGTTCGTCGACAGCAGCGAGTTAACGGCTGGCGGCGGCGCCCACGGGCGACACGAAGTTCGCATCATCAAGAAAGAAGTGGATGTAACAAACTAGATTCCCCTTAAAGCTGTTTGTTTCGCATCGACTGGCGGTGGCCTTGCCACCGCCATTTTTTTCACCACATTTCCCGCATGCGGGCGGCCATGTCGATGCGCTTGTCCGAGCGTGACACGATGCCGCCGGCCCGTGCTTCGGGTCGGCCATGAAACTCCTTTTGCATCGTGGACAGGACGCTGTCGGACATGAAACGGCTGCGCGCGCCGTAGACGTGATGGTCGCCATCCTTGCGCTGCTGGGTCACGTAGTAACGAAGCGGCGCGACGAGTGACAGTGACTGCTTCGCGCGCGTCATTGCCACGTACAGCAGCCGCCTCTCCTCGTCGATCATCTCGGGTTTGCCGGTCGCGAACTCGGACGGAAAACTGCCATCCGAGACATTGAGAATGAAGACCGATTCCCACTCCTGTCCCTTGGCGGAATGTACGGTCGACAGCACCAGGTAGTCCTCGTCAAGCAACGGGTCGCCCGCCTGGTCGCCGGCAGCACCGGGCGGATCGAGCGTGAGTTCGGTCAGGAATCGCTCGCGGGTCGGATAGCGTCCCGAGATCTGCTCGAGTTGTTCGAGATCCGCCTCGCGCGTGTCGAGCCCGTCATACAGTCTTTCCAGGTGCGGCTGGTACCAGCGGCGCACCGCTGTGAGCTGCGTTTGCCAGCCGCTGTCGTCGATAGCCGCGCCGGACAGCGACTCCAGCAGCACGCAAAGATCAGGCCAGCAGGTTCTCGCGGCCGCGGGCGCCCTGAAATCGCGTAATGAGGAAAACTGATGATCAGCGACTGCCAGGTGCTCAAAGCAGCGCGAGGCATTAGTCGGACCCATTCCGGGCAGCAGCTTCAGCACCCGAAATGCAGCTACCTCGTTTTTCGGGTTTTCGGCCCATTTCATGACCGACAACAGGTCCTTGACGTGCGCCGCTTCGAGAAACTTGAGGCCGCCGTATTTAACGTACGGGATATTGCGACGTAGCAACTCCAGTTCGAGCCTGTCGCTGTGATGCGAGCCGCGAAACAGGACCGCCTGATCCTTGAGTTGCATCCCCCGTTCACGGTTTTCGAGGACGCCTGATACGACGTACTCGGCTTCCGCATCGCCGTCCTCGACCGTCACGTAGCAGGGCTTCGCTCCATCCGCTTGCGCCGCATAGAGGTTTTTCCGGTACTGGCGCTCGCTTTCGGCAATCACGAGATTCGCGCTATCGAGAATCGGCTGCGTCGAACGGTAGTTCTGCTCCAGCGTGACGACGGCGGCGGGCGGGTCGTACTGAGTCGGAAAACCGAGAATATTCTCGACCTCTGCGGCACGAAACGAGTAGATCGACTGCGCATCGTCGCCGACCACGGTCAGCCCGTCTCCCGAGGGTTTCAACGCTTTCAGAATCCCGGCCTGCACGAGATTCGTGTCCTGGTACTCGTCGACGAGCACGTGATCGAACCACGAGCCGATTTCGTCGGCGAATTCAGGCTCGGCGACCAGGTGGCTCCAGTACAGCAAGAGGTCGTCGTAGTCGAGAGACTGGCTCTGCTGCTTGCGCAAAACGTAATGCCGGAACAGCTCAGACAGTTCATCGGACCAGTCGCTACACCACGGATAGCTCACCTCGAGGGTGTCGGTCAGCGGCTTCTCTGTATTCACGCAACGCGAGTAAATCGCGAGACAGGTGTCCTTCTTGGGAAATCGGCGCGCCGTGCGCGTGAGTTTCAGTTCATGCCGCACGACATCCATGATGTCGGCCGCATCGCCGCGATCGAGCACCGAGAAACCCGGGTCGAGTCCGAGATTGCGCGCGTAGCGGCGCAGCAGGCGGTTGGCGACGGAATGAAACGTTCCTGACCACGGCAGGCAACCCGCCGGCAGCGGCCCTGCATTGCGGTTCGACGATCGCGCGATCGACTCCACGCGACGCGTCATCTCCTGGGCCGCGCGGCGCGTGAATGTCAGCAGCAGGATTCGCTCAGGAAGGGTACCCGAGATGAGCAGGTGGGCAACTCGATGGGCAAGCGTCATCGTCTTGCCGGTACCGGCGCCGGCAATCACGAGCAGCGGGCCCGCAGCCAGGCCCTCGCCTCTCCGTTGCTCGCCGTATTCGGCAGCCTTGCGCTGCGCCGCATTCAGCGTACCCAGATAGTCCTGTTCCGCAAGCTGCACACCAGACTCCCGCAAAAGTCTGTATTTTTATACAGTACTGGATGTATTTACAAGGACAGCAGGAAGCCCTCGACAACTTCCGCAAGGGCGGCCGGCGCTTCGAAGTGCAGCATGTGGCCCGCCCTGTCTATGACAATACGCTCGCTACCGGGCAATTCCTGGCCGGGCGCGAAATGCCTGGCCAGTCGACTCTCGGCGCCGGTCACGAGCAGGCTGCTCGCCGTGATGGCTTTCCAGCACGCTTCGGCTTCGGCGCGCCGATACAGCACGGGATTCGGCCGTTTGTGGAGCGGGTCGGCGCGCAAGCGGACGACACCGTCGGCATCTTTATTCGCCCACTCACGAGCAACGAACGACGCGGCCGCCTCGGGCATGTGCGGGTTGCGCATCCTTACTCGATGCGCGAGCGACTCGTAGTCGGCATACTCCGAGAATGCCAGGTCTCGCGCCTCGATCCATTCGCGATAGCGCCTGGGCGCATCGTCGGGGTCGCTGTCAGGGAGACCGAAGCCCTCGATATTGACCAGCGCGGCAATGCGCTCGGGCATCGCACCTGCGTAAAGGCCGGCGACATTCGCGCCCATGCTGTGGCCCACCAGCCGTACAGGATCCCGCGGCGAGTAGATGGCCAGCAGCTCGTCGAGGTCGGCAAGGTAGTCGGGAAACCAGTAGCTCGTGCATTCGATCTCGGAGCGTCCGAAACCACGCCAGTCCGGCGCAACGATATGCCAGTCCGATTCGAGCGCATCGACGACAAACTGCAACGTCGAACCCGTGTCGCCCCAGCCATGCAGGTAAACGATGAGCGGTGAACCCGTTTCGCCCCACTCGTTGACGGCGTATTTGACTCCGCGAACCGAGAGTTCGCGGACCGTGCGTGCCTTGATCGGATTGTAGACCTTCGTTTTTGCCATGCGAGTCAATATTTGCACATGACGATCGTGTGGACCATCGTCTCCGCGCAAGGACGACAGCGCGCTACGCTTTTCTGTCTCAGGTCGTGTATAAACGTGTTCAACCACAATATTGACGCGGCGACCAATCAGAAGATTGACTGAATGACCCTCGAAATTGCAATGGTCCTGGGCATCCTGGCCATCTCGTTGGTACTTTTTATCA
>Ga0209456_10000752_pt1 | contig 16841 bp, 12 predicted proteins | sample COG_11_FD_184755 | JGI IMG/M metagenome (GOLD analysis project Ga0209456, IMG submission 184755) | Pelagic marine sediment microbial communities from the LTER site Helgoland, North Sea, for post-phytoplankton bloom and carbon turnover... | ecosystem: Environmental > Aquatic > Marine > Neritic...
CTACTGGAATGCCTGGGCCAAACGCTCGGAGGTACGCAACTCCACGGACGTTCTGAGCCCGCTGCTCGGCAATGGCCCGGAAGGCCGCAAGAAGATGAAGGAAGTATGCAGTAACTGTCACAGCACGCTGCATACGGACGGTTTCTTTGCGCAGGCGGACAAGGCCGTGCAGCTCTACAACGTCGGCTACTACGACCCGGCCAAGAAGATGCTCGATGAGCTCGGCGAGAAGGGCCTGCTCAAGGACAACCCGTGGACCGACGACTTCCAGATCACGTTCTATCACCTCTGGCATCACCAGGGTCGGCGTGCTCGCCAGGGTGCATTGATGGGCGCACCTGACTATGCGCACTGGCACGGTTTCTTCGAGCTGCAGCAGGATCTCTACGAACTCGAACAGATCTACGAGAAGCGGCTCGAGAGCGGAAAGATCGAGTAGCGGAAGCGAGCGTAGGAACCGCTATTGCCAGGTCTCGCGGCCTCGGCTGCGGCAGAACGCCTCGAATTCGTCCGCGGTGACCGGTTTACATACATGGAAGCCCTGTGCAATGTCGCAATCGAGACTGCGCAGGGCTTCGAGTGTTTCTGCATTTTCTACGCCCTCTGCGACGACGCTGAGCCCGAAGCTCTTGGCGATACCGATTGAGTGCTCGACGATCTTGCGGTCCCCGGCATCCGTCAGCATCCCCATAACGAAGGAGCGGTCGATCTTGAGTTCGTCGGCCGGAATCTCTTTCAAATAGGCGAGCGATGAGTACCCGGTGCCAAAATCGTCGATCGACACTCGGGTGCCGAAGTCACGCAGCCTGGTCAACACCTCGTGGCTGGCTTCACGATCCGCGATCAACGCATTCTCGGTCACCTCTAATGTCAGGCCTCCGGGCCGGACACCCCAGATGCTGGTGGCGCTCTTCAGCACGTCCAGGATTTCCAGGTTCTGAATGAGACCGGGGGCCAGGTTTACTGCGATGGTCAGTTCGGGAAACGCTTCCTGCCACGTGCTGAGGTAGCGACAGGCCTGCTGAACCGCAAAGTCCGTCAGCCTGCCGATCTGGCCGGTCGATTCCGCCAGTTCGATGAAGACTTCGGGCGAAATATCGCCGATCTCGGGTTCGTGCCAGCGCATCAGCGCTTCGGCGCTAGTGACTGTGCCCGCTTCGCAACAGACCTGTGGTTGGAATCGCAGTTCAAGATCTCCTGATTCCAGTGCCTTGTCGAGCCGGTCCTCCAGCCCCCAGTCCATGAACAGTTCGTAGGCGGAACTCGCCTCATAGAAACTGACTGACTCGCTCCTTCGGCGACAATCCAGGGCTGCGATTTCCGCAAAGCGCATGATCTCGTGCTCATCGGTACCCTGCTCAGGGCATAACACGACGCCGATACTGACCTTCAGCGGACGTCTTTCGACGTGGGCGGATGCGATCGACTGCGAAATGCGCTGGACCTTCTGCGCCGCAAGGCTCGCATGGCCACGATTTCGCAGGCCGTGCAGCAAGACGGCGAACTTGCGGTCGCCGATACGCTCGATTGCGTCGTTGTCACGGGCCATGGCGCCAAGCTCGTCATAAAACTCGTCCAGCACCCTGCCCGCCTGTGTGTGGCCTACTGCCGCACAGAGGCGCTCCACGCCGTGAACGTAGACGAACATCACCGCAAGGTCCTGGCTTTTCCTTATGGCGAGCGCGACGTGTCGACCTGCGCGCGCAAGGCCATCGCTCTGCGAAAACGGTAAGCGGATCGCTGTCGCACTCATCGACCTGCCTCAGCCCAGGTAGAACTCGGTGGGATCGATTCCGTGGGTGCCAGGCGGCAGACCACGCTCGATCCAGAGCGAATGTTCCCCGTGCGGCGAGACTTTCTCTTTGTTCAGATCCATCACACGGAATTGATCGAGTACGCGCTTGTCGGCGTCCATGATCACCATGACCTCGGGCCGCAGGCGGCGTATGAGGTTTTGTCTCGTAACGATTGCGATTTCTCCCGTGTTCAGTTCAACCAGCGTACCGGTTGGGAACGCACCGATCGCGCGCGTGAATTGTTCTACTATTTCGGCCTGAAATTCGACGTCGGCCAGCACGCGTAACTTACGCAGGGCGTCATAAGATGACATCAGTTCGGCGTAAGGACGTCGTGTAATCATCGCATCGTACGCATCGACGATACCTGCGATCCTGCCGAAGACCGGGATCTTGTTGCCGCTCAGCTGAGCGGGGTAACCTGTGCCGTTGTAGCGCTCGTGGTGATGCGCCACCATTTCAAGTACTCGCGAGTCGATTCCGGGTGTCTTCTCGAGAATATCCAGCCCGAATTGCACATGCCGCTGCACCAGCAGTCGCTCCTCGTCGCTGAGGCTCCCCGGCTTGTTGAGCAAGTCGGTCGGCAACTTCGTCTTGCCCACATCCAGCAACATTGCGCCGATCGCGATCACATCCAGGTCGCTCCGGCTCAAGCCTATCTGGCGACCGAGGATCGTCGCCCAAACTGACGAGGCAAGAGAATGGCGATACAGGTAGCTGCCTTTTTTCTGCATTCGCATGAGGCAGGCAAGCGCCGCCGGGTTCCGTAGCACGCTATCAACCATGGGCTTGATGGCCTGTTCGAGGTGTTCAACATTCAGCCTTCCCGAACTCTTGAGGCTGTCCATCACCCCGTGTACGGTCTTGATCGCCTCTTCGTGAACAGCAAGTGCTGTTTGCGATTCCTCTTTGAGACTGGTGACTTCCTTGTATATGACGTTGGTCTGCTCAAAGTCCTCTTCGGTCGCATGCCTGTCGCCCAACCCGAATAACGCACGAATGCTGAAGCGACGCTTGGCCGGCCGTTCGGGTCGAACTGTCTCGGTCATGGTCACTACGCGGGATTCCACTTCGGCCGACGGCGTCGCAACGCTCTCACGGCTCACATAGACATGCTCACAGTGTGACTGCAACTCCGCAATCTCGTCTTCGTCGCGAATGTAAAAGCCCTGGAACAGGAATGGCGTCTCGAGCCATGGCCGATCCAGCTGGGCAACATACATACCGATTTTGAGTTGCTCCACGGGGAGCATCCGGGTCAACTGCACTTGCGTGCTCCATCAACGCACTATCATTCTCCTGATATCGGCACAGTTGGTAAAAAATTGAGGCGTATGATGGCATAAGCCCTGTTCCCCTAGACCGACGGAGTCGACAATCTTCGCCAACGCACTATCGCACCGCAAACGAGGTCTTATTGCTGTCATCGCTTCGATGGTCGTCGTCAACCTGGTTTACGGCCTGACCCTGCCGTTGCTGTCCCTGGTTCTCGATGCGCAGGGCATCGGCAAGACGATCATCGGGCTGAGTATCGTCGCGCAGGCATGTGCGGGCGTCGTGATTGCACCTTTCGTGCCGCGACTGATCATTCGTGTCGGAGCAGCGCGGGTCATGCAGGTGTCGACCGTTGTTGCGGCGGTGGTGCTGGTCGCGCTTGGTGTGTTCCAGGATGTCTATCTCTGGTTCCCGTTGCGGTTTCTGCTTGGCGCGACGGCGGCCATCCTGTGGTCGGCGAGCGAAACCGTGATCAACGAACTGGCGGACGATAACTGGCGCGGCCGGATCATCGGTGTCTATGGCTCGGCTGGCGCCGCGGGATTTGCGCTCGGTCCCCTGGTATTGATTGCGACGGGCACGGATGGACTGTTGCCCTTCGTCGTGACGGCGGGGCTCATCCTGCTTGCCAGTATTCCCCTGTTCTCGCTTCACGATGAGGCGGACGCCCGCACTGACGAAAGCCACGCGAGTTTGCTGCGGATCTTCAGGATCGTGCCACACATCATGTTGCTCAACCTGGCCTACGCTGCCGCAATCGAGGCGTTCATAGCGTTCTTCCCATTGTTCGGCATCCACATCGGGCTCGGCGAGGCACGGAGCCTGTCGCTGTTGACGACGTTTGCACTGGGCGGCGTCGTCCTGCAGCTGCCCTTGGGCTGGCTGGCCGACCACGTGCATCGGCAGAAACTGTTGTTGTCCTGCATCCTGCTGACGATGGCGGGATTCGCCTTGCTTCCGGAGATCATCGCGAAGCCGGTCTCCGGCCCTGTGTTCGCGTTTGCCCTGGGAGGTGTCGAAGGGATGATCTACGCCCTCGGTGTGATCCTGCTTGGGCAACGTTTTCGCGGACCCGACCTGGCGGCCGCGAGCGTGCTCTACACAGGCATGTGGGCGGCGGGCACGATGATCGGGCCACTCGTTGTGGGCATGGGGATGGACATACTGGGTAACAACTCGATGTCGTACCTGATCGCCGCGATTTACCTGTGCTACCTGCCGGTTCTGTTATTTCGATCAGGTACAGAGCACGACCGCCCGCATGCTACGCTTTGAGCTGCACATCGAGGTGACGGGCCGATGAAGGACAACGAGAACTGGCAAAGTACCGCCTGCATCCTTTGCTCGATCAACTGTGGCATCAAGGTGCAGACCGACGACGACCGGCATATCACCAAGATTATTGGCGACAAGGAACACCCGATATCGCAGGGCTACGTCTGCGAAAAGGCGCAGCGCCTGGACTACTACCAGAACGGCGCGGACCGGCTGACGTCCCCGATGCGCCGCAGGTCCGACGGAACTTATGAGGCCGTCGACTGGGATACGGCGATCTCCGAGATCACGGAGCGAATGCTCGCGGTACGCGATCAGCACGGCGGCGACAAAGTCCTTTATTACGGCGGCGGCGGCCAGGGCAACCACCTGGGTGGCGCTTATGTCGATGCGTGGCTGAAGGCCCTCGGCGTGCGCTACCGCTCCAACGCGCTGGCGCAGGAGAAGACGGGCGAATTCTGGGTGGCCGGCAAGATGCTGGGCGTCGGGGCCCATGGCGATTTCGAGCACTGCGAAGTGGGCGTGTTTCTCGGCAAGAATCCCTGGCAGTCGCACGGCTTCGCGCGAGCGCGCGCTGTCATTCGACAAATTGCAAAAGATCCCGGTCGCTGCCTGGTCGTCATCGATCCGCGGCTCAGCGAAACCGCGGACAAGGCAGATTACCACCTGGCCGTGAAACCGGGCACTGATGCGTGGCTCATGGCGGCCATGGTCGGACAGCTCGTGCAGGAAGGCTGGGTCGACGACGAATGGATGTCCCGGCACACGACGGGTTTCGAGGATATCTTGCCGACGCTCATGAACATCGATGTCGGCGAATGCGCCGAGGTCTGCGGTATTGACGAGAACCTGATCCGCGAGGTCACCCGGCGTATTGCTGATGCGAATAGCGTGTCGTTCTTCGAGGACCTCGGCGTACAAATGTCGATCCACTCGACGCTCGTCAGTTACCTCGAACGCCTGGTGTGGCTAACGACGGGCAACTATGGCCGCGAAGGCACTGCGAATGCATTTGTGCCGTTCCTGTCGCTCGGCAAGGCCAGCAAGGGCCAGCTGGGTGGTGGTGGCGGGGAGATCGCGCGCATAAGCCCCGTGGCTGGCGCCAGGATCATCACCGGCCTGATCCCCTGCAACGTTATTCCCGAAGAAATCCTCACCGATCACCCGAACCGGTACCGGGCCATGATCATCCAGAGCGGCAACCCGGTGCATTCCCTGGCCGACAGCCAGCGCATGCGTGAGGCGATCCGCGCGCTGGAGTTCTCCGTCGCGATCGATGTCGCGATGACCGAGACTGCCCGCGAAGTCGATTACGTCCTGCCTGCAACGAGCCAGTTCGAGAAGGCCGAGGCAACGTTCTTCAACCTCGAGTTCCCCGACAACGTATTCCACCTGCGCCAGCCGCTGTTCGAACCCCTCGAAGGCGCGCTCGATGAATCCGAGATTGCGACGCGCTTGCTGGAAGCGATGGGCGAACTTGGCGAAAAAGACTATCGGGCATTGCGGCTGGCCGCCAAGACGGGATTGACCGGCTTCGCGACGGCGTTCCTGGCACGCATGGCCGTCAAGCCGAAACTCATGAAGTACGTGGCGCCGATTCTGTATCGAACTCTGGGTCCCACGCTGCCACACGGCATGCAAATGGCTTCTGTCGTCTGGGGCCTGTGCCTCTCGTACGCGCAGAGTTTTCCGGGACCGGCGAAACGCGCAGGTTTCGGCGGACCACTGCCAATTGCAGCGAACCGTTTGTTCAGGGCCATCATCAACTCACCGTCAGGCGTCATCTACGCGCGCAGCACCTACGAAGAAAGCCGGCAGGCGATCCGACGCTCCGGCAACCGCATCAATCTCGATATTCCCGAGATGATCGTCGAGCTGCCGAAGGCATTGAGTGAGCGACCAACCCGGGATATCGAATATCCGTTCGTACTCTCGGCCGGAGAGCGCCGCACCGACACGGCCAACACGGCCATTCGCAGCACCGACTGGCATTCGAAAGGACTCTACGGGGCACTGCGCATCAGCCCGGATGACGCCGCTTCGATCGGTTGCGAAACCGGTGACAGGTTGCGCCTGACGACGAAGCGCGCCAGTGCGGAGGTAGTCGTGGAGGTCAGCGAGATGATGTCGCGAGGCCACATCTCCCTGCCCAACGGTACCGGCATCGATTACACCGATGCCGCCGGCACGAGTCACCGCAGAGGAGTGGCGCCCAACGAGTTCACGGACGCATCCAGTCGCGATTTCCTGGCCGGTACGCCGTGGCACAAGCACATTCCGGCGAGGCTGGAAAAGACCGCGTAACGAGAAGGACCCGGGGCCTTGTCAGCGTGCCGAGCGCGCGATGTCGACGGCCTCGGCCGCGAGTGCCGTGATTGCATCGAAGTCGCCGGCGGCAATCGCATCGGCGGGCGTCAACCAGCTGCCACCGCAGGCCAGCACGGCAGGAACCGCGAGGAAGTCGGCCAGGTTCTGCGGGCTTATCCCTCCGGTTGGCATGAATCGCATGGTCCTGAAGACGCTTGACAAGGTTTTCAGTGCGGGAACGCCGCCGGCAATGGACGCAGGAAAGAACTTGACGGTGTCGAGGCCGAGATTGAACGCGTGCTGGATCTCGCTGGGCGTCACGATGCCCGGATAGATCGGCACATCCCGCTCTCTGGCCAAGCCGACGACATCGTCGTCGAGACCGGGGGAAACAATGAACTTGGCGCCGTGATCCAGCGCGGCGCTCGCCTGGTCCTCGCTCAAGACCGTGCCGGCGCCCGCGATCACCTCGGGAATCTCGTCGGCGACGGCCTGCAGGCACTCGAGCGCACGATCGGTGCGAAACACGACCTCGACGACCTTGAGTCCGCCCGCAGCCAGCGCCCGCGACGTGTTGACGGCGACGGCCGGGTCATCGGCCTGCACCAGCGGTACAACCGGGCAGTTGGTCAGCAGTTCATTGATATCCATCGAGGTCCCCATCGTGTGTCATGTGTTCACGGAGTCTTATACTTGAAATGTGATCCTGCTTGTAGCGCAGCAGCGAAAAAAAACGGCGGCGCAGTGAGCGCCGCCGTTCTTCTTCCCCTGGTCAGTAAGTGTTAGCGACTAGCCAGCACCTCGTCGCCCCTGGAATGGGCAACGTCGAAACGATCGAGCATCATCACCTTGGTCCATGCATCCACAAAATCGCTGACGAATTTCTGTTCGCCACCAGTCTCTGCATAGACCTCTGCAATGGCACGCAGCTCCGCGTGCGATCCGAAGATCAGGTCGGCCGGGGTGGCCGTCCACTTGAGCTCGCCCGTGACGCGGTCGCGACCTTCGTAAATGCCCGCAGTCTTCGACGACTTCGTCCACATCGTCGACATGCCAAGCAGGTTCACGAAGAAGTCGTTGCTCAACGCGCCAGGCTGGTCGGTGAATACACCGTGCTCGGCACCGCCCGAGTTCGCATCGAGGGCACGCATGCCGCCGACCAGGGCAGTCATCTCGGGAGGGGTCAGCGTCAACTGATCGGCCTTCTCGACGAGCATCTCTGCCGGTGAACGGTAGTTCGCTTCACCGAAGTAGTTGCGGAAACCATCGGCGGTCGGCTTGAGCACTTCGAACGACTTAACATCGGTCTGTGCCTGCGTCGCATCCGCGCGTCCCGGCATGAAGGGTACGTTTACGTCGTGCCCCGCTTCTTTGGCCGCCTGCTCGATAGCTGCGGCCCCGCCGAGAACGATGAGGTCGGCGAGCGATACCTGCTTGCCGCCGCGCTGCTTGCGGTTGAAGTCTTTCTGGATGCCTTCCAGCCGCTTCAGCACCTTCGCCAGTTCCTCGGGATTATTGACGTCCCAGTCACTCTGCGGAGCGAGGCGAATGCGCGCGCCGTTCGCGCCACCGCGCATGTCCGTGCCGCGGAATGTCGAGGCAGATGCCCACGCAGTCCTGACGAGCGCCGATACGCCAAGCTTCGCGTCGAGAATTTTTGCCTTAAGCTTTGCGATGTCGCCGGCGTCGATCAACTCATAATCGACAGCGGGAACGGGGTCCTGCCAAAGCAGTTCCTCGGCGGGAATTTCCGCGCCAACGTAGCGGGCACGCGGACCCATGTCGCGGTGCGTCAGCTTGAACCACGCCCTGGCAAAGGCAAGCTCGAACTCTTCGGGGTTCTCGAGCCAGCGCTGAGTGATCTTGCGGTATTCAGGGTCGAACTTGAGCGACAGGTCGGTTGTAAACATGATCGGCGCGTGCCGTTTCGCCGAATCGTGAGCGTCAGGAACGAGCGTCGATGCCGCCCCTTTCGCGGGAATCCACTGAGTCGCACCGGCCGGGCTCTTCGTCTGCACCCAGTCGTACGTGTAGAGGTTCACGAGGTAGCTGTTGGTCCATGCAACGGGGTTGACCGTCCATGCACCTTCGAGGCCGCTGGTAATCGTGTCGGCACCGTTGCCGCTGCCGCACTTGTTCGTCCAGCCGAAGCCTTGCTCTTCAATGTCTGCGGCGGCGGGCTCGGGGCCCGTGCAGTCAGCCGGAGAGGCGGCGCCGTGGGCTTTACCGAACGTGTGTCCGCCGGCGATGAGTGCCGCGGTCTCTTCATCGTTCATCGCCATGCGACCGAAAGTCTCGCGGATGTCTTTAGCCGCCAGCAACGGGTCCGGGTTGCCGTTGGGGCCTTCCGGATTCACGTAGATAAGGCCCATCTGCACGGCGGCAAGTGGCTTGGCCAGCTTCCTGTCGCCGCTGAAACGTTCATCAGCGAGAAACTTGTTCTCGGGACCCCAGTAGACGAGATCGGCCTCCCAGTCGTCCTCGCGACCGCCGGCAAAGCCGAAGGTCTTGAAGCCCATGGATTCCAGGGCCACGTTTCCGGTCAGGACCATGAGGTCTGCCCAGGAAACGCTCCGACCGTATTTCTGCTTGACCGGCCAGAGCAGGCGGCGCGCCTTGTCCAGGTTCGCATTGTCGGGCCAGCTGTTGAGCGGCTCGAAGCGCAGTTGGCCGCCGGCGGCGCCACCGCGACCATCGAGCGTGCGGTACGTGCCTGCGCCGTGCCAGGCCATGCGGATGAAGAACGGCCCGTAATGACCGTAGTCCGCCGGCCACCAATCCTGCGAATCGGTCATGACCGCCGCGATGTCGCTCTTCAATTCGTCGAGGTCGATAGCTGCGAATGCTTCAGCGTAATTAAAGTCCGCGCCCATCGGGTTGGATTCAATGCCGTGATCGCGTAACGGGCTGAGGTCGAGGTTCTCGGGCCACCAGAACTGGTTGGACTTCACCTCGCCCTGCGCAAGAGCGGTGCTTGAAAGCGCGAGCGGTGAGATAGCTACCACGAGAGCAGCGACTAAAGACAGGGTTTTCGTGCGCATCGAAATTCTCCGTTCGAGTGAGAGACATCGCGTCTGGGAGATACATTAGACTCCTTTTATCCCATCTAAACAAACGAATACTTCGATTGCTACAAACTATAAAATCGATTATGAATAATCCCATTGATACGGACAATCGACTGGAGCGAAACGCCTCAATGCATCGGCGTAAACTACATGATGAGAGTCGGAATCAAGGTGAAGTCGCTCAAGCATGAAACTGCGTAGTTATTTGCATCGGGTCGGGTTTAGAGGCAGCGTGCGACTGTCGGCGGACACGTTGGCGCGACTACTTCGATGCCACGTCCTGAGCGTGCCGTTCGAGAACCTCGACGTCCAGCTCGGGAAGACTGTCACTATGGACGCCGAAGCCGCCTTCGACAAGATCGTCGGACGCGGTCGCGGTGGTTGGTGCTACGAGCAGAACGGGCTGTTCGGTTGGGCCTTGTCCGAGGCGGGATTCGACGTGACACGCGTTGCGGCCGCGGTGCGCCGCGACGAGCGCGGTGCCGACGCCCTGGCAAATCACCTGTGTCTGCTGGTTCGGATGGCGGACGAACCCGGGTCCGTCTTCCTGGCTGACGTTGGATTCGGCGGCAGCATGATCAGGCCGATACCGCTCGGGGAATCACTGCATGAGCAGGCGCCTTTTCGAATCGGCCTGGAAAAACTGGACGACGGTTACTGGCGATTCGGTGAGGAATCCGGGGAAGACGCGGTCAGCTATGACTTCCTCGCGGAGAAAGGAGACGAATCCGCGATGTCGGAAAAATGCACGCAACTACAGACAGACCCGGATTCCTCTTTCGTACTTAATCTCGTAGCACAGAAGCGCATGGCTGACGCTCATGCAAGCCTGCGCGGCCGGGTTTTGACGATCATTACCACGTCCGGAAAGGAAACGAGCTTACTGCAATCAGGCAATGACCTCGTGGACGCGCTCAGGAATGTGTTTCAACTCGATGTTCAGGAAGCCGCAGACTTGTGGGACAGGATCGTGGAGCGCCACGAGAATCTTTTCGGCAAATAGGTCGGCGGAATCAGCTCGCTTTCAAACCGCAGGTCTCGAAAGCTTCCCGGATCACCGATTTTTCTGCATCGCTCAGTTCCAGCATCGGCGGTCGCACTCGCCCTCCTACCTGCCCGAGCAATTCCTGCCAGTACTTGCCGAATGCCTGTGGCTTGTCGGCCGGCTTGCTCCGTACCATCGCCTCGCGAACGGGATTGAGGCTGTCACGCACGCGCCGCGCTTGCTCGAAATCGCCGGCAAATGCGAGTCGCGTGTATTCGTCCATGCGCTTGTCATTCTTAGTCTGCAGATGGTACGGCGGTGACGAACAGAGATAGAGCTGCCATCCCAGTTCTTCGATGTTGTCCAGCCAGTCGTCCTCCAACGACGTCGATACCTGGATCTTGTCACCGACCATGTGCGTCAGTTGCACATACATCTCGCGGGGCACCGAGTACTTGATCGCCACGATATTGGGCAGATCGGCGATGCGCGCACACTCTTCCGGCTGCATCAGGTAGCCGGAATCCGGGTGACTCCACATTGCAATGCCAATATCTAGACGGTCGCAGAGGGCCTTGTAGTACTGGTACAGGACCTCGCCGCGATCGTGAACGAAGCTCAATACGGGCGCATGGACCACGATGTAATCGGCGCCGCAATCCTGGGCATGGAGGGAGAGATCCAGGACCGTGTCGTAATTCTGGTCCGAAACCGAGACGATGACCCCGGCCTTGCCACCGCACTCTTCGACGGCAATCTCGAAATTTCGTTTACGCTCATCGAGGCTCATCGAGAAGAACTCGCCCTGCTTGCCGGCGATGAACAGCCCCTTGATGTCGAGATCGTCGATCCAGTGACGAATGTTCGAGCGCAGGCCGGCCTCGTCCAGCGTAAGATCTTCGTTGAACGGGTTCAATGCGGCTGCCCAGATCCCGCGCATGTTCTCGCGGGCATAGTCCTTTGCGTCCAGTTTGGAATATTTGGTGGCCATCGGCGAAATATACTTATAATTCGTCCCACCGTACATCCGCTGCCAGGCGAGCATCCCTATGAGCACCTATCCTGACCTGCATCTCTTTATCAACGGCGAATGGCGCAAGACCGCCGAGGACCTTCCGGTCCTGAATCCGGCCACGGAAGAGGAAATCGGGCGCCTGCCCCACGCGGAGAAGAGCGATCTGGACGATGCGCTGGATGCAGCCGACAAGGGATTCGAGCGATGGCGCCAGGTGGCGCCCGTCGACAGGGCCAATGTCCTGTACAAAGCGGCGGCCATCATGCGCGATCGCCAGGAGGAAATCGCAACCGCGATCACGGCGGAGCACGGCAAGCCGATAACCCAGGCGCGGCTCGAGGTGATCCGGGGTTGCGAGTTTTTCGAGTGGGACGCGGGCGAAGCCACTCGCACTTATGGGCGCGTCATACCCAGCGCGCGCGGTGTTCGGTACATCGTACATCACGAGCCGATCGGCACGGTGGCTGCATTCTCGCCCTGGAATTTCCCGATGAGCCAGCCTTGCCGCAAGGTAGCCGGAGCCATCGCCGCCGGTTGCTCGATCATTCTCAAGGCGTCCGAAGAAACCCCTGCCGGAGCGCTGCACATTGCCAGGGCGTTGCACGACGCCGGCCTGCCTCCCGGTGTCCTGAACCTGGTGTTCGGCACGCCATCCGAAATTTCCGACCACCTGATCAGGCATGACCAGGTTCGCCTGGTGGCATTCACGGGCTCTACCGCAGTTGGCCGGCATCTCACCACCCTCGCGGCGCAACACATGACACCGGTCCTGATGGAACTGGGCGGCCACGCGCCCGTCATCGTCTGCGAAGACACGGATGTCGAAGCAGCCGCGATTACCGGCGCCGTACGAAAGATGCGCAACGCGGGCCAGGTTTGTACATCGCCCACACGTTTTTTCGTACACGAAAGTATCTTCGAGGAATACACGAAGATATTCGTGCGCCGCGCGGCCGAAACTGTCGTGGGCGATGGATTTGATTCGGGCGTCGAGATGGGGCCGCTTGCTAATGACCGCCGGATCACAGCGCTCACGGACCTGGTCGAGGACGCGGTGAAGCACGGAGCCGAACTCAAGACCGGCGGCAGCAAGCTCGCCGGCAAGGGCTATTTCTTTGAACCGACGGTACTGGCCAACGTCCCCGACACGGCGCGGGTGATGCAGGAAGAACCATTCGGTCCATTGGCGATGATCAACCCGGTTGCCTCTTTGGAGGAGGCCATTGAAAAAGCGAACTCTGTGCCCTTCGGCCTCGCCGCCTACGGCTTCACCAACCGGGCCGATTACGTGGACCGCATGATCGAGGGCATCGAGGCCGGCAACGTGTCGATCAACACGCTGGAAGCATCGCTGCCGGAGACGCCGTTCGGTGGCGTCAAGTCAAGCGGCTACGGGCGAGAAGGCGGTACCGAGGGCCTGCACAACTACATGATCACGAAGAACGTCTCGCACAGCCTGTCCATCGTTTAGTGCGTGTCTCCCAATGTCTCGGTGGCCAGCTCGTGGAGCTGGTCCATGACGTACTGTTCGTCCCAGTCACGCTCGATCCCGGGCAGCTGCATGATCTTGTCCATGACCAGTTTCTGCTCGTCGCCGACGCGTAGCGCTTCCGAGTAGGGAACTTCCGGCGAGAACGTCACCAGCGAATACAGCGGCGTCCACAAGTCAGGAAATCGTTGGCTGAACTTCGCTTCGATCATCTTGCGCAGCTGGAATAGCCTGTCACCCGACAAATCGCTCATCTCGACGAAATTGCGCTTGGACAGCTCGGCGATGGCGTCGCCATTGGGCTTCCGAGCATCTTCGTAGGCCGGGAAAATCGCGTCCCAGTCGTGATCATGCTGTGCGATCAGTCGATTCAGCTCCGCGCAGTCCTCGAACCCGCAGTTCATGCCCTGCCCGTAGAACGGCACGATCGCGTGAGCCGCATCGCCGATCAGCCCGACTTTACGATTGAACGACCATGGAAACACCTGGACAAGAAACAGCGGTGACGCCGTTCTCTCGAGGAAGACGTCCACAGGGTTTTCGAGATGTTCCAGCGCATCTGCAAAATTCTCGTTGAAGAAACGCTCGACGTCTGCGCGATCCTCAAGGGACTCGAACGACGGAGTGCCGGAGAAATTCAGGAACAACGTGCACGTGAACGTACCGTCGGAATTCGGCAGTGCGATCAGCATGAAGTGCTTGCGCGGCCAGATGTGCAACGCGTTCTTCTCGAGCCTGTGTGTGCCGTCAGGGTTCGCCGGAATATTCAGCTCGATGTAGCTCTGCGGCATGTAGGTCTGGCTGTAGCTGAATCTCGGGAAATTGTGAGCCAGGCGCCGCACTTTCGAATTTGCACCGTCGGCGCCGAACAGGTAGTCCGCGTCGACGACCGTTTCCTGGTCATCCTTTACCTGGAAAATTGCTCTTGCCGTCGAAAAGTCGACGTCGGTCAGCCTATGCTGAAAATAGACTTCGATGTTCGGCTCTGCATCCGCGATATCGAGCAGATGCTCGTTGATGCCACCGCGCGAAACCGACCATATCGCGTCTCCTTCCTTGCCGTACGGCAATTCGCTGAGATCACCGTCGATACCGTGAATGGCCCGGTGATACATCGGGATCGCGTCGGCCTTTGTGTCCGCACTGATCCCGATCTGCTCCAGTGACCACCACCCCCTGTCGGACAGGGCAATGTTGATCGATCTGCCCTGGTAGATGCTGGTCACACGGGAGTCCGGCCGCCCCTCGTAGACGCCGACCTCGTAACCGTGACGGCCCAGCAGGATTGCCAGCAGCGAGCCCACCGGGCCGCCACCTGCTACCGTGAATTTGCCTCGAGTCATCGTCTGAATCCTCTACGCCAGCAATTCGCGCATCACCCTGCCAAAGGTGAACACGTCCTCGAAAGAGTTATAGAGGGGCACCGGCGCCATACGAATAATGCAGGGCTCGCGAAAATCGGCGATGACGCCGGCCGCGATCATGTCATCGAACAGCTTGCGCTCACGCCCGGCGACGTCCATCGAGACCTGGCAACCGCGCTGGCCGGGCTCTCGCGGAGTGATGATGCTGATGTCGGCATCCGGGAATTCTGCCGTCAGCACGTCAATCGTGTATTCGAGGTAGCCCGTCAGCATCTCGCTCTTCTCGCGCAATGCGGGCATGCCCGCCTCGGCGAATATGTCTAGCGATGCCTTCATCGCCGACATGCCGAGGATCGGGACATTACTCAGTTGCCAGCCTTCGGCACCCTCCATCGGCTGGAAGCCGCTTTTCATCTCGAAGCGCGTCTTCTTGTCGTGGCCCCACCAGCCACCAAACCTCGGCAGCGCGAAATTGCGACCGTGCCGTTCGTGTACGAATATCGCACCGACGTTTCCCGGACTGGAATTCAGGTACTTGTAAGAGCACCACGCGGCAAAGTCGACGTTCCAGTCATGCAATGCCAGTGGCACGTTGCCTGCTGCGTGCGCAAGATCGAATCCGGCGACAGCACCGACAGCGTGCGCCGCCTCTGTCAGGCGCGGCATGTTGAACAGCTGCCCTGTGAAATAGTTGACGCCGCCGAAGAACACCAGCGCGAGTTCATCGGCATTGGCAGCGATCGCGTCGAGTATGTCCTCTTCCCGAATCAGGGTCTCACCTTCCCTGGGCGCCACTTCGATGATCGCGTCGTCGGGATCGAAGCCATGATACTGCGCCTGCGTCTCCAGCAGGTAACGGTCCGACGGAAACATTTTAGCTTCGCTGATGATCTTGTAGCGCGTCTCGGTCGGTCGATAGAACGACACGAACAACAGGTGGATATTGGTCGTCAGCGAGTTCATGCAGACGACTTCGGACTCCTTCGCACCGACGATCTCGGCCATCGGCGGTGTCAGGAGCTCGTGATAGCTGTACCACGGATTCGTCGAATGAAAATGCCCTTCCACGCCATACTTCGCCCACTCATCGAGTTCCAGCTCCACGGCTGCCCGAACGGTCTTCGGCTGCAGCCCGAGCGAATGCCCGGTGAAATAGACGAGCTCAGGCGTACCCAGCGACGGGAAGCAGAACTGCTCGCGATAGGACCTTAGCGGGTCCGCATCGTCCTGCGCCCTGGCGAACTCGAGCGTCGGTTCGTACTGCACATCAGCTCCCGGCGCTTGTTGACTCGACATTGGGCGGGATAGACACCCACCCTTCCGGTGGCTCCTTACCGGGATGCAGCACGCCGCAGCCCGGGCAGGTCCGCGCTTCTTCGTCGGCGTAGAACGCCTCGTACAACGGTGGCAGATCATGCACGATCGACTTCAACAACACCTCGACACGGTGCACGAGGCTGCCGCACTCGAAGCAATACCATTCGAACGCATCCTTGAGGCCTGCAGGGCGCTTGGGCTCGATTACGAGACCGACACTGCCGGCCATGGGCCGTTGCGGCGAGTGCCGGACATGCTTCGGCAGGAAAAAGACGTCGCCTTCGCGTATGACCACGTCGTAGAACTCCCCGTCGTCGAAAACCTTGAGCACCATGTCGCCCTCGAGCTGGTAAAAAAACTCCTCGACGGGGTCGTCATGGTAATCCGTGCGCTGGTTCGGACCGCCGACCACGAAGGCCATCATGTCGGCGTCCTCCCAGATCTGCTTGTTGCCCACAGGTGGCTTCAGGAGATGCCGGTGCTCCTCGATCCAGTCCTGGAAGTTGAATGCCGCCAGTTTTGTCATCGTCGATTGACCCTCGCCCCACCCTGTTCTACGTGGCGCCAGTTTATCTCAGATAACGATCGGTGACGCGAGCTTCAGTATCTCACGCACCACGCTCATCGCCGTGATCGCCGAAGAACGGGGATTGTCGGGCAACGACTTCCCGTCGATGCGGAATTCGAAACGACCGAAGTCGCCTTCGGCCACGATCTCGTGCACGTTGCGCGTAATTCCCGGGTCTGCGATGAGCTCGACAGCGGTATCGTCGAAGCCAATCCCGGCGAGCGCCACCGATGCCGCCACATTCGCGTTCTTGGGATATTCGAGCGCGCCGTCGCGGGCGCTGCCACTGAAGTGCACCGCCGCTTCGGCCAGGGAGTCCAGGTCGAGTTTCGCTTCGGCGGGAGACCCCCGCCACCCCTGTGGCGGTTTTCGGCCTCGATAC
>Ga0209456_10000753_pt1 | contig 16836 bp, 14 predicted proteins | sample COG_11_FD_184755 | JGI IMG/M metagenome (GOLD analysis project Ga0209456, IMG submission 184755) | Pelagic marine sediment microbial communities from the LTER site Helgoland, North Sea, for post-phytoplankton bloom and carbon turnover... | ecosystem: Environmental > Aquatic > Marine > Neritic...
GATCGGCCTTGCGGTTGTTCACATGGCTCAGGTAGATACCCATGGCCGGATGCAGGGTCACATCCAGCAGCAGGTCGCGGAAATTACCGAAGGCGTTTGCCAGCAGCATGTCATAGAAGCCGCTCAGGGCATACGGATCGATGATGAGCGCATCGACATTGTCCGACACGACAAAAATCTCGCTCAGCGCAAACGCAATGCGCTGGCGCAAGACATCCTCCCCGGTGACGGTCTTGTGCCACCAGGCCAGCCGGCGGAAGGTCACCAGCAGCTCGATGTCCTGCTCAAAGGCGGCGAACTCGCCGGCATTGCGCCGCGCCACCAGGTCATCCACCACCGACACGTGATCGTCCACCGGCAGGCTGAACTGGCTGTCCAGCCAGGCGTTTCTGTCCTCGCCGGCGAGTACGGTGATGTCGTCGTAGGGCAGGCCGAAGGTCGCCCGGGCCGCGAAGGCGGAGGCGTCGGCCAGCTGGGCGCGCGTGGGCGGCCCCTGCGTTGTGCCCTCGCCCCCGCCGCTACCACACCCGGACAGTAGCAGCATGATCGACAACACCATCACGCATCGGTAGTACATGGTCTTCAAGGAATCACCCGCAACCATCCGCAATTCTCCCTGGTGCAATAGCATTCCGGCCGGTTGGCCAGATTATTCTGTGACTACTTAGTGCAGGGTCGACCGGTTTGGTTTACCGACCGGCGAAAAATCCGCCACGGCAGGAGAGGGTCAGAAATCCCCGCCCGGGGCGAAGTGCAGGTCGATGCGTTCCACCCGCGGCCGCAGCCGCTGGCTTATGTGCCTTCCGCTGTGGCAGGCGTTGCAGTCGTGTAGCGCTTCTGCATGAGGGCGTAATACATCACCGGTATGACGATCAGGGTCAGCAGCGTGGAGACCAGCAGGCCGAAAATCAGGGCCACGGCCAGCCCGCTGAAGATCGGGTCGTCGAGGATGAAGAACGCGCCCATGATGGCCGCCAGCGCCGTCAGCACAATCGGCTTGGTGCGCGCCACGCCCGAACGGATGACCGCCTCGTCGAACGGGATTCCGCGGCGCAGTTCCCCGTTGATGAAGTCGACCAGCAGGATCGAGTTGCGCACGATTATGCCCGCCAGCGCAATCATGCCGATCATCGAGGTGGCGGTGAACTTCGCCCCCAGCAGGGCATGGCCGGGCATGACGCCGATGATGGTCAGGGGGATCGGGATCATGATGATCAGCGGCACCAGGTAGGAACGGAACTGCGCCACGACCAGCAGGTAGATCAGCACCAGTCCCACGGAATAGGCAATACCCATGTCGCGGAAGGTCTCGTAGGTGATCTGCCATTCGCCGTCCCATTTCAGTTCATACTGGTAAGGATTCATGGGGGGATTGATCCAGTACTGGTTGAGTTGCGGCGCACCGGGAACACCCTCCGCCGCGAGGCGATCGGCGATGTCGGCCATACCGTACAGCGGACTGTCGAGATCGCCCGCCATGTCAGCGGTGACGAACACCACCGGCTGCAGATCCTTGTGGTAGATGCTGTGCTCGATGGTGGTCTGCTCCCAGGTGATGAACTGCGACAGGGCGACCAGTGAACCGTCGGCGGCACGCACCTTGACGGCCAGGGCCTGCTGCAGTTCGGACTGGTCGGCCACCGGCAGCTCCAGCCGGATGGGAATGGCGTATTTTGCATAGGGCCGGTGCAGGTAACCGATGTCTTCGCCACCCAGTGCCGCGGCAAAAGCAGACACGATCGTCTGCTGGGTGATGCCATACAGGGCGGCCTGCTGCCGGTCGACCGTCAGGATGCGACGGGGCGCGGGCGCCTCCACGCTGTCATCGATATCGACGATATCGGCGGTTGCCTCGAACACCCCGCGCACCTGCCGGGCGATATCGATCTGACCAGCGTAGTCGAGGCCGTAGATTTCCGCGACCAGCGGCGCAAACACCGGCGGGCCGGGCGGGACCTCGACGATCTTGACGTTGGCATTCAGTGCCTGACCGATGGCCTGCAGGGGTTCGCGCAGCGAGCGGGCGACCTCGTGACTGCTGCGCTCGCGGTGGTGCCTGTCGACCAGGTTGACCTGGATATCGCCCAGGTGCGGCGCACTGCGCAGGTAATACTGGCGGACCAGGCCATTGAAGTTGATCGGTGCGGCGGTACCGGCATAGACCTCGTAATCGGTCACCTCCGGCACCTCGGCCAGGTAGTGACCGAGGTCGCTCAACACCCGGGTGGTCTGCTCCAGGGGGGTGCCCTCCGGCATGTCCACCACGACCTGGAACTCGGACTTGTTGTCGAACGGCAGCATCTTCAGCACGACCAGTTTGGCCGCGGCCAGTCCGGCCGAGGCGACGATCAGGACGAGGATGCCGCCGGCGAGCAGCCAGCGGGCGGAGCGTCCGTCGCGACCGCGCAGAAACGGCCGCATCAGTTTTTCGAAGACACCGCGCAGGCGGCCGGCCGTCTCGTCGTGTGCCTCGATGTGTTCATGCCTGAGCAGTTTCAGGGCCAGCCAGGGCGTGATGATCAGGGCCACCAGCAGCGAGATCAGCATGCCCATGCTCGCATTGATCGGGATCGGGCTCATGTAGGGGCCCATCAGGCCGGTGACGAAGGCCATCGGCAGCAGCGCTGCAATGACTGTGAACGTGGCGAGGATAGTGGGCCCGCCCACCTCGTCCACGGCCGCGGGGATGGCCTCGACAAAGCGGCGGCCGCCGGTCTGCATGTGCCGGTGGATGTTCTCGACCACGACGATGGCATCGTCGACCAGGATGCCGATGGAGAAGATGAGCGCGAACAGCGACACCCGGTTGAGGGTAAAGCCCCAGGCCCAGGAGGCGAACAGCGTGAACGCCAGTGTCACCGTCACGGCAATACCCACGACGATCGCCTCGCGCCAGCCCAGCGCCAGCAGCACCAGGATCACCACCGAGGCCGTGGCAAAGGCCAGCTTGGTGATCAGCTTGCGCGCCTTCTGGTCGGCGGTCTCGCCGTAGTTGCGGGTCACGGTGGCGTGCACACCCTCCGGCACAAAGGTGCCCCTGAGTGCGGCGAAGCGCGCGATCACCTGTTCGGCAATCTCGACGGCATTGGTGCCCGGCTTCTTGGCCACCGCCAGTGTCACGGCCGGGAACTCTCCGGCGAGGGCAATGCCTTTCTCGCTGGCCGCCGGGCCGGTACCCATCCACACATACTGCGTCGGCGGTGCCGGACCGAACAGGATGTCGGCGACATCGCGCAGGTAGACGGGCTTGCCGTCGCGCACGCCGACGACCAGTTCGCCGACCTCTTCCGGTTCGACCAGGAACTCGCCGGCCTGCACCGTGATCTCGACATTGTCTGCCACCAGCGCACCGGCGTCCTGTGAAACATTGGCGGCACCGATGGCGCGGCGCAGATCATCGAGCGCCAGCCCGTGCGCGGCCAGGCGCTGCGGATCGAGCAGCACGCGCACCGCGGTCTCGGGTCCGCCGACGGTATAGATGTCGCGGGTGCCCGGCACCCGCTTGAGCTCCGCTTCCAGGGCGTGCGCAACCTGGCTGAGTTCGTGGCCGCCACGGCTGTCGTCTTCGGTCCACAGGGTGACGGTCACGATCGGGACATCATCGATGCCCTTGGGATTGACGATCGGCTGGCCGATGCCGACGTCGGGCGGCAGCCAGTCCTGGTTCGAATAGATGGCGTTGTACAGCCGCACGATGGCGTCGGTGCGGTCCTCGCCGACCTCGAATTCAACGCTCAGGGTGGCCATCCCACGGCGCGAGATGGAATAGATATGCTTGACGCCCTCGATCTCGGACAGCACCTGTTCGGACGAGGTGGTGACCAGCTGCTCGACCTCGCGGGCGCTGGCACCGGGGAACGGGATAAAGACGTTGGCAAAGGTGACGTTGATCTGCGGCTCTTCCTCGCGCGGCGTAACCATCACCGCCAGGATACCGAGCAGTACGCCGACCAGGGCCAGCAGGGGGGTGATCTCGGACTGCAGGAACCTGCGGGCAAGCGAGCCCGAGAATCCCAGCTGATCACTCATCTGCCAGTCCCGCATGCAGGGACTTCAGCACGATGGCCGCCTGCACGGGATCAAGCGCCACCTGTTCACCGGCGGACAGGCCCGCCAGCACTTCCTGTCCGGCATCGCCGTGCAGCCGGCCGGCGCGGATCTGGCGGAATATCACCTGCGAATCGCGCAACACATACACGCCGGTGACCTCGCTGCGGTGCACGATGGCCTTTGCCGGTATCAGCAGGCGCTGCGCCTCACCGGTGGTGATGGCAACCTTGACCGACATGCCCGGATAGAGCCCCGGGCGGGAAGTCGTCAGCGGTACACGGACTTCAAAGGTATGGGTGGTCTGATCCGCGCGCGGCGACACCGTGAGTGCGTCGGAGTGGACAGATCCCTGCTGCGCATCGGGCAGCAGTACACGCGCGGCATGCCAGGTCCGTACGGTCTCGATCAGGCGTTCCGGGATATGCGTCGTGATGCGCAGCGACTCCAGTGACAGTCCCGTCATCAGGGGCATGCCCGGCTGCACCGACTCGCCGGCCTCGATATGCCGCTCGACCACGATGCCGCCATAGGGCGCGCGGATGACCGTGTGCTCGACCTGTTCGTTTGCCTCGTTCACCCGGGCCCTGGCCGCTTCCAGTGCCGCGGTCGCGGACTTGAACGCGGCTTCGGCCTTCTCCAGGGCCGACTGGCTGCCTGCCTCCTGCGCAAACAGCTTCTGCTCGCGCCGGTAGTCATTGCCTGCCTGGTCGTGGCGGGCCCCGGCCTCCTGCAGGTCAGCCTCCGCCCTCGTCAGCCGTGCGCGCTGTTCGGTATCGCGCAGCCTGACGATGACACTGTCCCGCGGGACATGATCGTCGACGTCGAACATCACTTCGGTGACCCGCCCGGAGGTCTGGGCCGCCACCGTGGACTGGTTGACCGCCTCGACCCTGCCGTTGAAGATCTCCTCCTCTGCCACGGTGACGTACTCCACCGTGGCGCTGTCGAGCGGTGTCGCCGCTGCAGGGGCGCCTGTGACCAGCAGTGCCGGTACCCAGACGAACATGCGCAGTATCCGGATCATAATGGTTCACCCGTCGTTACGGTCACATCCGGGTCCGCACCGGGATTTACCCGGTCACACCCGCAAGTGAAACTACCGTGATTCCGGCAGACCGGCATCCTGCCGTCACCCGGACCCGATGACAGTCGGTGTGTCATGACGCAACCATCCCGTCTCAGCACGGACGATAATCGCCGTAACTGCCAAGGTTCAGCACATCCGCAAAACCCAGCGAGGCGAGAATCATGCGCGCCATTTCACTGCGCGAACCGCTGCGGCAATAGACGAATACCGGGCGTTGCGGATCGAGGTGCGCATGTGCGCCGGCGACATACTGCACCGGCAGGTTGATGGCACCCGGCAGCGCACCGCTGGCGTATTCCCGCGGTGTGCGCACGTCCACCAGCTGCGCCCCGTCCTCCATGGCCTGCCTCAGCTCGTCACAGGCAGGTATCGCCGTGGCGCTCATTCCGCACCCTCGTCCTTGCGGCCAGCCTCGCGCAACCGGGACAGGTACTCATTTGGCCCGCTGCACCCGTTCTCGGCCAGCGTACATATGCGCACCATCACTCCGATAAAAACGAAAATCACGAGGATAGCCGCCAGGGTCAATGCATCGATAGACATGTCTAGCTCCTGTAATAATTTATAAGCATTTAATAATAGACTAATACTAACGGCCCGAGTTCGCAAGTCTTTATAATTAATTAATCTGATTATAATCATTGACATATTGCTTTTTAACGAGATTGCCGCCCCGCACGCAAGCGGGGGACATCAAGGAATTCGGGGAGTGAAGCCGGCATATACCATATAAAACACAAGGTTAAGTGTGCGGGACAGTGCGCCGGCCCGGGCCTGATGCATGCTGCCGGGATCTGTCGTTCATCGATAAGAAAACGCCAGGCTGCCCGCACTGCCCCCGACGGGCACCCGCACTTTGGCCGTCTGCCTGGCACGTGCAAGGCCGTTACCGGCTGAAGTGACCGTTAGCGGGCTGCGACATCATCCCTGCTGTGATGTGATCAGGAATACCTGTGAGCTTGTATGTTGTGGATCACGATGCGCACAGCCGGGAAAGAGTCCCGCACTGTGGAAATGCCGCCGTCGCAGCCCGGCGACAGGGTAATGACTTAATTTTCCGGCTGTTAGCTCGAGTCCGTTTGCCGGTGTCGCAAGTCAGGAACAGATACCCGTGTCGCCCGGTTCGTCGTTGACAACAACTCACTATATTCACAGAGATATTTATGTCTGGCACAGCAATTGCTCCTGTTCCTTGCGTAGTTGACCCAAAACAAGGAGCGCTTGATGGAGATCACATATCTGAACAGGAGCAAGGCCAAGCTGGACATTATCGTGCATGTCGACGAATCGCTGGACGAACAGAACAGGCAACGTATCGAGCATGCCATGCTCAGGGCGACCGGGGTTGAGCGCGCACGCTTCAACAGCAAGCGGCAGCACCTGCTGATCATTGGCTATGATCCTGCCCTGACCAGCTCATCGAAAATCCTCAAACTCGTCAAACAGCATCGCGTGGGGGCCCAGCTCATCGGTGGTCTGTAACAACACCCTTGATCCCGGCACATAAAAAAACGCCGCCCTCTTTGGGCGGCGTTTTCAGTTTATCCCTTGCGCAACAATATACTTGTCAGCATCGAGACCGGCCCCTGCGTTGCAACCCCAGGTATCCCATGGCAACCAGCAGCAACGTTGGCAGCACAGGATCCACCGCCCTGCTGTTGCCGATGGTACAGCCACCTCCGGATCCGGATCCGGCCACGGCGGCAGCGATTGCCGCGTTGATGCTGGCCAGCTCTTCCACACTCGGCGGTTGCTGCGCCACCATTTGCTTGAAGCCGGTGACGTGGGCGCCATTGGCATGCAGGCCGTCGATAAATGCCGGCTGCACCGACTGGAACAGCAGGCGCACTTCCACGGAATGATCCATTGCCGGATCGTTGAGTGGCACGCGGTAATGAACGGTATCGGTCCCGCTGCCTTCCTGGTTGTTCAGCATATTGAAGTCGGCATCATTGCCGATGCCACTGGGCAGGGTATGCGGTTCCGCCAGGTTGTTGGTAAAGCCCTCGGGAAGAATCCGGTTGTCCTTCAGGTAGCTGTTGGCATGCAGCAGGACATGGGTAATGTGATCGTTGGTATCGCCCAGCACCGTCTCGAAGATGGCAACCTGTGAGGGATCGACGATCATATCCCGGTGCGGCTCATAGCAGCTGCCATTGACGAAACCCTGCGGTTTCATCCGCGCCAGGCAGTCCACATCGAGACGCGCCGTATCTGTTGATATATGCCCCTGTGCATCCGGTGCGCCGGACTCGAAGATGACCTGGTTGTTCGCATCCCGCACCGTCAGGTGCAGCCACATGCGGCGGCTGGGATAACCGGTCGGCAGCTTGTGGCCGGTCCTGTTGGTGATACGGACATCGACGAGCGCCTCGTTGCCGGCAATCGATGCCTGTGAAAGGGTCAGGTCGGCCGCCCCGTTTACAAGCAGGTTCCGGGTCTCGGCGATCTTCTCGTTAAATCCGGCGAGCGTTGTGACGTTGTCGATCTCCAGTGCGGCCCGGTTGTCCCGCAGCAGCTCCAGCATGTAGGTATTGCCCCCGACCATGCTGTGGGTGAAAAACGGGGAGCGCTCCGGCCACTGGTTATTGACAGTCCCGTTGGGCTGGGTCGCGATCCGCGTCTGGTAGGCACCCGGCTGCGGGTCCGGCATGTGACAGTCCTGGCATTGCTGCGCCTTGATTGCGCCGGTGAAGTAAACGCTGTTCTGCCACTCGAGGAACGGGCCCTGCTCCAGAAACTCGGTACCGGTCGGTGTGCCGGTGTTGATATCGATGGTCGGGGTAAACAGGGTATGGCAACTGCCACAGTGACCCGATGTGGTCACCTGGGCGCCGAATTGAGGCGTGTAGCCACTGAAATTCAGCATGGGATTGATGTGTGGGTTCTGGTAAGGCCCGTAGATGGTGAAGGCATCCATAGCGGCGGCATCCGCAACCGTGAATTTACCTGAAAAGGACGCCGCTGTACCCAGGTTGTCCGCCTTGATCTGGTGACACAGCGTGCAGCTGACACCTTCGCGTGCATGGTCCTGCTGCTCCGCCGTGCTGAAGCGGAAGCATCCATCGACCAGGGTGCAACTGGCGTCCTGTACCAGGTCGGTACCGGACTGATGCGCATGGGTATGCGCCATGGGTGTATGACAGGTCAGGCACTTGTCCTCGATGACACCTGCCAGCCCCGGGAACACCGACACCTCGTCCTCGACGGCTGCCTTGAAATACGGGTCATTGAAGGCATGCGCCATCATGCTGTGCTGCCACTGGTAAGACGGGCTGATGTCCTGTCCGTTGTCCTGCAGTGGCAGGCGCATCACGGCGGTGATGGCAGGATCCTGGTCAGTGCTCGCGCGGTGGCAGCGGGCACAGGTTGCGGCGTCGGTAAATACACCCACGGTGCCCCAGTCCGGGTCGTAGGCTGCCGTGATCGGGTCGAACGGGAATAACAGAAGTAAAAACAGCCCGATAGATGCTGGCAATACCCCGCCCGGATACACGCCATGGCCCGGTAACTGCCGCTGCTGCGCACGTATTGAAGTGAATGCAAACATTTTTTTATCATATTCTCGATACAGCGCATGATTCATTGATAACAATCAATCAGGCAAAACTTTCACGTATTTACGGTAAACTTGCCGCATGGCAACACCGCTCAAAAGGAGCTACTGCACGGACGCGACCTGGCTGGGACGCTCTGATTGCAGGCACTGCAGCATCCGTCACCTGATGCTGTTCTCGGGGCTGCCCGAATCGGCGTTTGAAGACCACCTGGCACCGGTCGACCATTTCATCTTTCCGGCGGGTTCCACGCTGTTCAGGGAGGGTGACAACGATGCCGCTGTCTTTTCCATACGCAGGGGTATCACCAAGCTGCTGTCACTGACCTCCGACGGGACCCAGCGCATCGTCCGCCTGCTTGGCCCGGGAATGTCGGCCGGACTGGAGTTACTCGATCCCGGCGAGCGGTATCGACATTCCGCTGTCGCCGTCAGTGAAATCGATGCCTGCCGCATCCCGGTCGCCACGATCGAGAAACTGGAGCGGGACTTCCCGGAAATCTGTCACCAGGTCAGGCAGCGCCTGCAGATGCAGCTCGATCGCGCAGACGAATGGATCGTGGAACTGGGCACCGGACCGGCAAGAAAACGCATCGCTCACCTGATGCTGATGATGATGGAATATACGTCTGACACAAACCGTGAGATTACCCTGCTGAGCGGCACCGATATCGGCGCCATCATCGGGGCATCGCCCGAAACGGTCAGCCGCATCATGGCCGATATGAAACGCAACGGCATCCTGCAAAAGAATTCAAACGGCCTGTATAAAGGCAATACCCCGGCGCTGGAATCAATGCTTGAAGAAGCTGGCTAGGCAGGCGGTTCGCGCGCGCCCCGCCCGGCAAGCAACGTTCAGATCACAGGATTCCAGGGCAGGCTGCCTGCCTGTGCGGACCTGTCAGATCCCGCATGGCATCCCGTTTCATTTATTTTTTGCGTGGAATTCATCCAGTAACTGGTCACGGCTGATGGGATCCAGCAGTTGCATCTCGACCAGTATTGCATCGAGGGACGGGCGCATTTCCTGCTGGAGTTCCAGCAACCTGGACAGATCACTCTCTTCCAGCAGGCCGAGCTCGATGGCCATCTCGCCAAAGCGTTTCGGGCTGCCTGCCTGCTCCCGCAGGATACGCATGACCTGCCTGACGGTCAGCAGGTTCTCCTTGATGGCAATCGCGCCAATATAATCCGTTCTGCTGCGCTGGATATTCAGCGCCTCCAGAACCTGTTCACTGCTGACCTCGCCATTTTCAACCAGGAACTCACCGAACTTGCTGGTTTTCATGTCTGCACTCCCTGCATGTGTTGCGAAAAACGACCGGATGAACCCGCTCCTGGGTTCAACACGCCCATTTTATGCAAGTTATGCGGGGGAGAAAAGCCGTTTGACCGGGGTCACCCTGCACAACGGCCTTCCCTGAAATCTTCGCCCCGTCGGGGTCGCTGCCAGCTGCAGTCGTGCACGACCTGTATATATGGCTCGCCTCAGGTACTCAGGAACGAGATATTGCCTTCACCGTAACCGGGTATCGATATCCTGAGGTCGGCACGACCCTCTGCACTATCAACCATCGAGCGCGCCGCCTCCGGCAGCGCATCCGCGCCGTCATAGAGCGCATCCAGTTTCAGGTGCGGTGTTTTATCGCTGATGAAAAGCCGGGAACAGATATTCATGATTTCATTCAGGTTGCCGCGAATCATCTCGCTCAGGTCGCCGCTTTTGGCGGCATCCTCGGCGCCACCTTTGGGGATCATCGACAGGGCCGCTCCGGAGTAGGCGGCGAACGGGATATCGCAAGCGCAGGCGGTCACCGGCACGCCCTCGTCGTTGATAAACACGGCAACGATGCTGTTACTCCCGGCATCGGTTGCAACCGGTTCGCCCGGGTCGACGCCAAGGCCGTTGCCGTACAACATGCCCAGCATTTGCCTGACTTCAGTGTCATTGGGTACGGGATGTATTGTAGCCATGATATGTATTTCCAGTGGGTTTGTGATCAGGAGATATAGGCATCCAGCGCCGACCTGAATGATTCAGGCGTAAACGGCTTGGATATAAGGAAGCTGGCACCCATCTCGGTGGCCTTGTCCTTCATTTCCTGTGTTGTTTCGGTAGTGACGAAGCCGAAAGTGGTATCGATTTCCTCGTCGGTCAACGCCTGCAGGAATTCCGGACCGGTCATGTTGGGCATGTTCCAGTCACACAGGATCAGGTCAGGCCTGTCGCCCTTGACCTGCTCCAGGGCCTTTACGCCATCCTCGGCCTCGGCATAATCATGCCCGTCATAGCCGGCCTCGCGCAGTGTCTTCATTACGATCAGCCGCATGGCGCGACTGTCATCCACAATCAGAATTTTCATGGCAATCTCCTTTTGACATGTTTTTAAAACGCATTGAATTCCGTGCCCTAGTTACTGACACGACGCTTCTGTACAGGTACCGCTTCCTGCAACAGGGACATGATCCTGTCCGCTATCTGGCCCAGCGGCACGATACTGTCGGCGGCCCCCAGCTCGACGGCCGCACCGGGCATGCCCCAGACGACGCTGGTGCTCTCGTCCTGGACGATGGTGCTGGCACCGGTTTCCTGCAGCTCTTTCAGGCCATGGGCGCCATCCGTACCCATACCGGTCAGCAGGACACCGATGGTATCGGCGCCGGTGCTGTTCACGGCAGAGCGGAACAGCATATCTACTGAAGGAATATGCCGGTTCACGGGTGGGCCATCGTCCAGTTCGCAAATATAACCTTTGGCTTTACGCGCTATGCCGAGGTGCCTGTCACCCGGTGCAATATAAACATGCCCAGGCTCTATTCGCTGGCCCTGCCTCGCCTCGCACACCGCCAGGTCACACAGATCGTTCATGCGCTCGGCGAAGTGCGCACTGAACACCGACGGGATATGCTGGGTAATCAGTATGCCCGGCATGCTGACCGGCAATTGCAGCAGGATTTCCTTGATTGCCTCGGTGCCGCCCGTGGAGGCACCGATGACGACCAGTGAATGATTCAGCACCGAAGTATCAAGCGCCGTGTCTTTTGCCACCCTGACTGGCGAGCCACCATCGAGCGGTATTGTAGCGCCCTGGCGCAGGCCAATCGCACCGATACGGGCGTTGGCAGCCATCTTGATCTTCCCGATAATCTCGTCCCGGTAATCCTCCAGGGTGTGGGCGACATCGACCTTTGGCTTGCCGACAAAGTCCAGCGCTCCCAGCTCCAGCGCCTGCTGGGTCACAGCGGCACCCTTCTGTGTCAGGGCCGAGACCATAATGACCGGCATCGGGTGCAGGCGCATCAGGTTACGCAGAAAGGTAATGCCATCCATCTTCGGCATTTCAACATCCAGCGTCAGGACGTCGGGCTTGAGGCGCTTGATCTTGCGGCGAGCCGCATAGGCATCGACCGCTGTACCGCAGACTTCTATCGCCGGATCGGATTCCAGGATTTCGGTCAGCAGCCTGCGGACCAGGGCGGAATCATCGATTACCAGGACACGGATCGTTTTCATGACCCTTCACCCGGGCATGCTGGCGCATTGGTCCGGACGGCATGAAAACGGATTGATGCAACGCCGTCCATCAGGGATTTCTCCTGTAGATGGTGCGACCGATCAGCTTGAAACGGTCAGACAGGTTGTTGAGACTCTCAGAATGCCCGATGAACAGGTATCCAGCGGGAGCCATGATGTCGGCAAACCGGTTAAACAGGCGCTGTTGTGTCGGTTTGTCGAAATAGATCACCACATTGCGGCAAAAGATGATGTCGAACGGGCCGTGCATGGGCCACTCATGCATCAGGTTGTGCCGTCTGAAAGTGACCAGCCTGCGGACTTCGGGTGCGACTCTCACCATACCCTGCCGATTGCCCCTGCCTTTCCGGAATCCGGATTTCAATTGCGGCCCGGACAGCTCACACACGTCTTGCTGACTGTAGATACCGCCCACCGCCTTGTCGAAAACATCCGTATCGAGCTCGGTTGCCAGTATCCTGACATCCCAGTCGGCTATCTGCGGCATCGTATCCAGCAAGGTCATGGCAATCGAGTACGGCTCTTCGCCCGAGGAACAGCCGGCTGACCAGATGCGCAGTTTTCGGGAACCGGCATTGCGTTGCATGACTTCCGGAATGACGGACTCCCTGAGATACTCGAAATGATGCGCCTCCCGGAAGAACCCGGTCAGGTTTGTCGTCAGCGCATTGGTGAACTGCTCCAGCTCTTCAAGGTGACCATCCTCGATCATGCGGCAATAATCACAGAAACTGTCCAGCCCCAGCGCACGCAGCCGGCGCGAAAGACGACTGTAAACATTGTCCTTCTTGTCAGCGGAGAGGCTGATGCCACAATGCGCATGAATCAGGCGCTGCAGCCGGGTAAATGCATCTTCGGAATAATCGTATTCGCGAAATGCTGTGTTGGAGGAGGACGCTTGCATGATCATCTATCTGTATTCAGCTCGAACGCAGGTAAGCGGATAAATTGCGGGGAGCGGCAGCGAACCCGGTTCCCGGCCTGAGCGCCCGGTATATATTATTGTGACTGTAGCACCGGTCATGGTATCTGCCCGTCATGCTGCGGAAGGCGCAAGACAAAGAAGCGTTTCCAGTCCGAGCAGTGCAGCAGAATCACGCAGTACATTCGAGGGTTGCCGCCAGGTAATCTGCGTTTGCTGCGCCTGTGCGTGGTGAAATACCGCGACCAGCAGTTGCAGGATGGCGGTATCGACAACCCTGACTTGTGAGCCATCCATTACCATGCTGCATTTTTTATCTACCTTCATTCGCAGTTGCTCCAGCAGGACACCGGCACCGGCGAGCTCGAGGTCCTCGTCGAGCATGATTATTTCACTGTCGCTCGAACTTTCCTGTGCATTAGCACTGCCGGTTTGCTGCCTGTTCCTTTTCATATCCCCTGCCTGATAAATTATGTCTGTGTAATCAGCGTTCCTGCCGGCGCACTACCGTATGCAGCTGCGCAGTTAAAATTCTTCCCAGTTACCTTCATCATCCGCACCGCTGGCGGCCGCCCTGCGTGGCTGCGGTTCGGCCTTGCTGCCGGCCTGGTCCGGTTCGGCGCCACTCCACGGCCGGTCTGCGGCGCGGCGTTCCACCTGCCGGGCAGGCGGTTGCCCTGCATCTTCACCGGTGGTGAAAAAACTCACCTGCTCGTTCAGGTCGCGCGCCTGCTCGCCCATCGAGTGGCTGGCCGCCGCGGCCTCCTCCACCAGCGCCGCATTCTGCTGCGTCATGTCATCCAGCTGCGCAATCGCCTCGTTGACCTGCACAATGCCCGCCGACTGCTCCACGCTGGCCGCGGCAATCTCCGCAATGATGTCGCTGACCTGCTTCACCGAACCGACAATCTCTTCCAGCGTCTGGCCGGACTTGTCGACCAGCCGCGAACCCTCCTCGACCTTGTCCACGCTGTCCTTGATCAGGTCCTTGATCTCGCGCGCCGCCGTGGCACTGCGCCCGGCCAGGTTGCGCACCTCGCTGGCAACCACGGCAAATCCGCGGCCCTGCTCCCCGGCGCGCGCCGCCTCGACTGCCGCATTCAGCGCCAGCAGGTTGGTCTGGAAGGCAATCTCGTCAATGACGCCGATGATGTCGGCAATCTGCTTGCTGGCAGTGGTGATCTCGCCCATGGCCGACACCGCGCTGCCCACCACCGCGCCGCCCTTCTCGGCCTGCTCGCGTGCATTGACCGCCAGCTGGTCCGCCTGCCGGGCATTGTCGGCGTTCTGCCGCACCGTGGCCGTCATCTCCTCCATGCTCGCCGCCGTCTCCTCCAGGCGGGAATCCTGTTCGCGGGTGCGGTTGGCCAGGTCCGCGTTGCCCGCCGCAATCTCCTGTGAACCGTGCAGCACCGAATCGGCGCCGGTGCTGATGTCGCTGACAACCTGTGTAAGTCTGTTGATGGTCCTGTTGGTGTCATTCTTGAGCTGGCCATAGGAGCCCTGGTAATCGGCCTCGATGCCTCGGGTCAGGTCACCTTCTGCCATGGCGCCGAGTACGTGCAGCGTGTCCTTGATCACGCGCTCGCTGACGTCCACCAGGCTGTTGACGCTGTTGCTGAGCATCTCGAAGAAGCCGCTCTTGCCATCCAGCGATATCCGTTTGTGCAGGTCGCCGGCCAGCGCACTGTCCACGATACCCTGTATCTCGCGCTCGACCGCGACCTCCTGGGTGCGGTCCTGCCATTCCAGCACCGTGCCCAGGCGGTTGCCGTTCTCGTCCGTGACGGGGTTGGCGGTTACATTCAGGGTGCGTCCGCCCACTGTCATCTCTACACGATGGGAACCGGTGAGAGCATCGAGCATGCCACGGACCTGTACGGGGTCCTTGAAGAAGGTATCGATATGGGGGCCCCTAAGTATATTTGCATCGAAGTCCGGCAGTTCCTGGCGGAAATCCGCCTCTGCATCCTGCATCAGTTCGAGCAACGCACCGTTCATGTAAATGATGTTGTAGTCGATATCGGCGATCATTACAGAGGCATCGACATTGTCCAGCGCCTGCCGGATACGACCGTTTTCGGCTGCCACCTCGCGGTCCGCCTGGATACGGTCACGCAGGTTGTCGCGCATGCTGATCATGGACGCGTAAACCCCGACCGGCGGCTTGTCCGTGTCCAGGCATATATCAAGATTGCCACCGGCAATGGTCTCGGCAATCTCCTGCAGATGCCCGGAGTCGGTACCCAGCTGCAGATGGATGCGCCGGGAAAGGAACCAGCCAACCAGCATCGTAATGCCTGTCGCCAGGATAGCGAGCAACGCGGTGCTGCTGGTCAGTTCCTCGTAAACTGTTTTTACAGTATCCCTGGAACTGCTTGCCAGCCCGGCATTAATTTCACCGAGCTCTTCCAGGCTGTTATGGATTGACTGCAGAACCGGCTGCAGCTCGGTGCGCGTGACATAGACATCGGCACGCCACTGCTCGCTGCCATGCACCTCGATCATTTGCTTGAGATTCCCATGAAATTCGGCAATCAGTGATTTAATCTGGTCGAGTGAATCCTCCTGGTCAAATGTCAGCAAGTCGCCATTTTCGGTGATTCTATCAACCAGCATCTGTGCGGTTTCACCGTACAGCTCCATTTCCCCCAGGGAGTTTTCACCCCGGAAGGCCAGGAACCCCCGTAACCCGCTCATCAGGCGGACCCAGTTAAAGCGCAGGGCACTGATGTCGGATACAAGCTCCCTGCGTTCTTCTGTGGCGTCTTCCTCATCTTCGGAAAGCAGCATCTGGCCAAGGTTTTGCAGAATCTGCTGACTGAGGGGATTGATGTTTTCTGCAGAAAATTGCATTGCAGGAAAGTTTTTCGCGGGTACTTCGGCAAGCTCGAACAACCGTGACTTGAAAGCAAGGAAGGTGTTGACGTCCTGCTCAACGGTCGTCAGCAATTCCCTGCTGTGCTCGCTCTGGTTGATAATTTCAGATACCTTGAGCTCTTCGAGAATTGCCTGTATCTCGCTGCTGGCTTCCGCATAGGATTCCTTGTGCCGCACATCCTGGCTGAGCAAATACGAATTCTGTGCGCTTATGGCGCGTTCGATAGAATATTCCAGCTGTTTTGAACGAAGCAGGGTTGGCTGGACCTCATCCACGACATAATCGACCGTGGTCTGGACTGTCGACAGCTGCGAGATATTGGTTACGTTACTCAGCAGCAGGATGGCAAGCACCAGCGCAAAGCCCGCCCAGACAAGATGACGCAGCTGGACCTTGTTCAGGCTGTTACGGATTGAGTTGAACATTTGACAAATCTCCGTCTCATCAATTTATTCACATGATCGGCATGCGCGCAGACCGCATTGCGCTCTGCAGCATGATCACTAAAATTCTTCCCAGTTACTTTCATCATCCGCACCGCTGGCGGCCGCCCTGCGTGGCTGCGGTTCGGCCTCGCTGCCGGCCTCATCGGGTTCGGCGCCACTCCACGGCCGGTCTGCGGCACGGCGCTCCTCCTGCTGTTTCGGATTGTTCTTCGTGGTCGCATTTTCATTGATCGTGAAGAAGCTCACCTGCGTGTTCAGCTCGTGCGCCTGCTCGCCCATCGAGTGGCTGGCCGCCGCGGCCTCCTCCACCAGCGCCGCATTCTGCTGCGTCATGTCATCCAGCTGCGCAATCGCCTCGT
>Ga0209456_10000755_pt1 | contig 16818 bp, 13 predicted proteins | sample COG_11_FD_184755 | JGI IMG/M metagenome (GOLD analysis project Ga0209456, IMG submission 184755) | Pelagic marine sediment microbial communities from the LTER site Helgoland, North Sea, for post-phytoplankton bloom and carbon turnover... | ecosystem: Environmental > Aquatic > Marine > Neritic...
TGAGCGTACCGGCTCTGGCGGCGCGACGGGTACAGGCGGGAATGGCACCGCAGGTGCGGGCGGCGCTGTCGGCACGGGTGGTTCGGGTGCCGTGAGTGGTACGGGCGGCGGGTCGGGCCAGTGTTTTCCAGCCTTATGTCCGGGGGAGGCCAACCCGTACGGCTGTGGCGACTGCATGGACAATGACGACGACGGCCTTGTCGACGACAAAGATCCGGAATGTCTCGGCCCTTGCGACGACACCGAGGGCCCCGTCCTCCAGACTGGTACGTCGGGTGAGCCAAACAATGGTTGCGGAGCCGACTGCTATTTCGAAGGTGGAGCCGGCTCCGGGAGTGGCGACTGCAGCTGGGACCGTCAGTGCGACCCGCTTGAGCCCAAAGACAAGTGCGAATATTGTGGGCCAGATGCCCCCCCCGGTGCCACTTGCAAAGGGGGTGCCTACGAGAGCATCTGTCCCGAAGTGCAGCCCGATGGCTGCGACGAAGGCTGCGGTGCGCTCACGCCAAATGGCTGCGACTGCTTTGGCTGCTGCACGTTCCCCGAGCTCAACGGGAGCTATGTCTACCTCGGCTCCGAGATTGACAATGTTGGAACTTGCACCTTGAAGGATCTGCACGACGAAACGCTTTGCCGTCCCTGCACACCCGCGGGGAACTGCTTGAACGAGTGCGAAGAGTGTGAGCTCTGTCTTGGAAAGACGGAACTTCCGCCGAGATGCTTCCCAGGTACGGGCGGCATGGGCGGTGGTGGCGGCATGGGCGGTGACGGCGGTGGCCCTCGCTGCCCGCCCGGAAAGCAGGTATGCGGCCTTCCCGGCGACGAGCCCTGTCCGGCATCGACGTTCTGTCTGACCGGCTGCTGCACAGTTCTGGTGCAGTAGCGAGCTACCCGAGGATGTCGGTCACCCGATGCACGTCGTCGGGATCCGATGTCGTCGGGACCAGCAATACATCGTCGGCGCCCGTGTCCTTGGCTTGTTGGACGGCGTCCTTGAGGGCTTGCGGGCTCGTCGCGATGCAGATCTGCTTCACGCTCTCCCGCGCGACCGGCACCATGAAATTCAAGTAGCGATCGAGATAGGCGTCTAGCTGCTCCCGGGCATTCGGGCCGAGCGCGTACCAGAAACCCGTTCCGAGCCAGGGCTTCGGCCGCCCGCGTTCTTTCCACGCGCGTCGAGCCGCTTCGAACTGCAGCTCCATCTCGGCGGCTGACGGTCCGAAGCTGAACCCGCACAACCCGTCGGCCCACTTCGAGGCTACTTGAATGGACTCCACCGTGAGCGAGCCCGCAAGAAGCTTCGGCCCGCCTTCTTGAACGGGAGTAGGGCCCACGGGTAGGGCGCCCTCGACGACTGGTTCGCCGCGCCAGACGCTGCGCATGGTGTCGACGCTTTGCGCGAGCCGGGTCAGGCGATGGCCGAGCGCTGCGTCGACGGACTGGTAGTCCTGATCCCGTCCGCCGACCCCGAGGCCTGCGACGAAACGCCCGCCCGACAGAACGTCGATCGTCGCGAGCTGCTTAGCAAGCATCACCGGGTGGTGGAGCATCGGGACGAAGACGCCGCTTATGATCTTCACCCGCTCGGTGAGGACAGCAGCGGCCGTGAGCGCCGCCGTCATGTCTGGGTTGTAAAACGAGATCCGCTCGCCCGCCGCGATGCTCGCGAAGAAGCCGGCGTCGATTCGCTCGCACCACTGCAAGAAGGTGTCTCTATCGAGGCCCGGTGCCATGACCGGAAGGTTCATCCCGATTTCCATGTGTTCCTCTCGTCGGTCCCGGGGGGGCCGTTGCATCTCCCGCCGATGGCGTCTAGGACTCTGGGCACCATGCGCAATCCCAAGGATTTCTTCAAACCCATGGCCATCGGCGCGCCCGAGCCAGCGCGGGAGATCCCGTTCCGGCCCTCGCGGATGATCCACTTCTTCGACCCCAGCAATCCCAAAATGGCGGCCAAAGCGCCAAGTATCGCGGCTAAATGTGACGTGCTGCTCGGCAACCTCGAGGACGCGATCCAAGCGGACAACAAGACCGCGGCTCGCGAAGGCTTCGTCAAGATCGCGAGGGAAAACGACTTCGGTGATTGTCAGCTCTGGACTCGGGTCAACAGCCTCGACAGCCCCTGGTTCCTCGACGACATGCAGCAGATCGTTGGGGAGGTTGGCGACAAGGTCGACGTGATCATGGTGCCCAAGGTCGAGGGGCCGTGGGACATCCACTACGTCGATCGTTTGCTCGCTCAGCTCGAGGCTCGCGCTGGTGTGAAGAGGCCAATTCTCGTGCACGCGATTCTGGAAACCGCGCTCGGGGTGGCCAATGTCGAAGAGATCGCGGGTGCGAGCCCACGCATGCAGGGCTTGAGTCTCGGTCCGGCGGACCTCGCGGCATCGCGACGCATGAAGACGACGCGCGTGGGCGGCGGGCACCCGGGCTACCTCGTGCGCGAGGATCCCCATGCCGACGATCCCGAAGCGCCCCGGGTCACTGCGCAGCAAGACCTTTGGCACTACACGATCGCGCGCATGGTCGATGCGTGTGTCGCGAACGGCATCTTCGCGTACTACGGCCCGTTCGGCGACATCCGTGACACGCTAGCGTGCGAGGATCAGTTTCGGAATGCGTTCTTGCTCGGTTGCGTGGGCGCTTGGTCGCTGCATCCGGTGCAGATCGACATCGCCAGGAAGGTCTTCAGCCCACCGGTTGACGAGGTGCTCTGGGCCAAGCGGGTCATCGAAGAGATGGGTGACGGCAGCGGCGCTGTCATGATCGATGGCAAAATGCAGGACGACGCCACGTACAAGCAATGCCAAGTCATGGTGGATCTCGCCCGCAAGCTCGCCGAAAAAGACGCCGAGCTGAAGCAGGCATACCAATTCTAGGAGGCGACATGACCACGGACCATCGACCTCGTCGAAGCGTGTTGTACATGCCCGGGGCGAACGCCCGGGCTCTCGAGAAGAGTCGGTCACTTCCGGCAGATGCCTTGATTTTCGATCTCGAGGACGCCGTTGCACCGGATGCGAAAGCGATGGCTCGCACCCAGGTCATCCAAGCCGTCGAGGCGGGAGGTTACGCAAAACGCGAGATTTTCATGCGCACCAACGGCTTGAACACGCCCTGGGGCTACGATGACCTCGTTGCCGTTGCGAAGGCGGGCCCGGACGCCGTTCTGCTTCCAAAGGTCGAGAGCGCGGAGACCGTCCGGCAGGCGGAGTCGGTCTTGGTGTCTCACGGTGCGCCGTCGGACATGGCGATTTGGTGCATGATGGAGACGCCGCGCGCGATGCTACACGCAGAGGAAATCGCGGATGCGAGCCCGCGTCTTGGCGGCCTCGTGATGGGCACGTCGGATCTGGCCAAAGATCTTCAAGCACAACACACCGCAATGCGTCTGCCCCTCATCACCGCGTTGGGGTTGTGCCTGCTTGCCGCGCGCGCGGCGCGGATCGCAATCCTAGATGGGGTCTTTCTCGACCTGAACGATCACGAAGGGTTCGTCGATTCCTGTCGTCAGGGGGCCGAGCTCGGCTTCGACGGAAAGACGCTGATCCACCCGAAGCAACTCGCCGCCGCGAACCAGGTGTTTGCGCCGTCCGAAGAAGAGCTCAGGCTGTCTCGCCGCATCATCGATGCCTATGCCCAGGCCGAAGCCGAAGGCAAAGGTGTGGTCTTGGTGGACGGCAAGCTCATCGAGAGGCTGCACGTCGACCATGCCAAGCGCGTGGTTGCCCTGGCCGAAGCAATTGCCCCGTAGACTCCAACGGGAAGAACGGCTAGTCTTCGCGTTCCGCTATGCGTTTTTACGAATTCGAAGCGAAGCAGCTCCTCCAGAAACACCGGATTCCGTTGGTTCAGAGCGAAGTTGCCAAGACGGCCGATGAGGCAGAAAAGATCGCCTCTGACATCGGCGGCCCGGTCATCCTGAAGGCCCAGACTATCGCGCCTGGGCTTTCTGTTGCCTCGGTCAGAGAGGCATCCGACCCTCCGGGCGCCAAAGCCGCCGCGACCGAGCTCCTTGGGCTCGACGATGGCGGTCGCAAGCCCAACGGCATTCTCGTCGAAGCGAGACCGACCGGCGAAGCGGTCTACAGCCTGAGCTTCACCTATGACGGCACCACCAAGCGTCCCGTCGTCGCAGCGGCCAACATGGCTGGCAAGATCGACGACCTCGGCGACACGCACCCGGACCGCATCGTTCGCCGGCACTTCTCCGCGCTCAATCCGTTTTCGGATTACATCGCCAAGGAGCTCGCCAAGTCACTCTTCCTCGGAGGCAACGACCTCAAGCGCATGACGCGCATCGTGTCCGGGCTCGCGCGGCTCTTCCTCAAATACGACCTGGCGGACCTCGACATTACGTCGCTGGTCAAGCTCGGGGACGGCAACTTCGTCGTGCTCGACGTCGAGGCGGACTTGGAGATCGAGGCGCGCCATCGGCAACGGCCCATGCTCGACGAGCTCGGCTTTGCAAAGGATGACCTGCGGCAGGTGCGCGAGCCCACGGAGTTCGAGCTCGAGGGCGCCCGCATCGATGACGAAGATCCGAGAGGCATCATCAGCCCCATCGCCGAGTTCGACGGCAACATCGGCTTGGTCATCGGCGCTGGCGGCGGCTCGCTGACGTTGACCGACGCCGTACGAAAGCATGGCGGCCGACCGGCGAACTACGCCGCAATAGGCGGTAACCCGAGTGTGGACAAGGCTCGCAGGCTCACCAAGCTCGTGCTCACAAAACCAGGTGTCGATAAGATCGCCGTGATGTCGAACGTCGTGTCCAATACGCGCGCCGACCTGGTCGCACGGGGCGTCATCAAGGGAATCACCGAGCTCGGGTTCGAGCCGGCAGACAAGATCCTGATCTTTCGCGTTCCTGGAGCTTGGGAGGCCGACGCCGCCAAGATCCTCGAAAAGTACGGCGTGGAGTATTGCGATCGCACGGTTTCGATAAGCGAAGCGGCCAGGCGCGCCGTTGAGAAGGTTGGGTAGAGGAATCCGCAATGGCCGTTATCGTTCACGAAGATTTCCAGTTCATCGTCCAAGGCATCACCGGGCGTGAAGCGCTGAACTTCACTCGCGAGTGCTTGCAGTACGGCTCGAAGATCATCGGTGGCGTCACGCCCGGCAAGGGTGGTCGCGAGGTGTATGGCGTCCCGGTCTACGACACGGTCCGCGAGATCACCGAAAGGGAAAGGGTCGACGGGACCGTCATCACGGTGCCCCTCGCCTTCGCGCCCGACGCCGCATACGAAGCGATCGATGCCGGCATCAAAGAGATCATCATCATCACCGAAGGCATTCCCCGCAAAGATGCCTCCGCCGTGGTGGAGTATGCGGAGCTCCATGGGGCTCGAGTCATCGGTCCGAACTGCCTCGGCATCATCGTCCCCGACGTGTGCCGTTTTGGAAGTCTCGGTGGGCCTGCGGTCGATTGTCGAAAGGCTTTCAAACCGGGCGTCGTCGGTGTGATGTCCCGTTCCGGCGGCATGACCACCGAGATCTGCAACGCCCTGACGCTCTCCGGGCTGGGGGTGAGCACGGCGATTTCCATCGGCGGTGACCCCGTGATCGGGTCGACCTACGCCGACCTGATTCCGCTGTTCGAGGCCGATCAAGACACCAAGGCCGTCGTGGTCTACTCGGAGCCCGGTGGCACTGCCGAAGCCGAGCTCGCGCGTTGGACCCAGGAGAACAACAGCCGGCTTCCGATCGTGGCATTCGTAGCAGGCCGCTTCATGGACGAGATGCCGGGCATGAGCTTCGGCCACGCGGGGACGGTCGTCAACAAGAAGGTCGATTCGCCCGCCGACAAGATGCGCCGAATGCGAGAGGCCGGAATTTCCGTCGCCGAAGAGATCGGCGACATTCCAAACCTCGTCCGAGAGCGCATCGGAAGCTGAGCCGCAGAGGAACCATCATGGCAATGTTCATACGCGTAGATGTCGACAACAGCGTCGTCGAAAAGACCCCCGAGCTTGCGGCCAAGCTGGTCGAAGTGTGCCCCGTCAAGATCTTCAAGCTTGGCACCCAGCCCAACGCAGTCGACGTCGTCGAAGAAAACGTCGACGAGTGCACCCTCTGCGACCTCTGCATGCAAGCCTCCCCGAACGCCGTCCGTGTCATAAAGCTCTACGAATAGGGCAATTTGGGTCGCCAATCGTCGTGGGCTTGCACAACCGTGCTTTCGCGGTAACCGGCGGGTGGCAAATCGACCAATCGGACGAGCAAAACGATGAAAGACCTCAGTAAATACCGAAACATCGGCATCTTCGCCCACGTGGACGCCGGCAAGACGACGACCACCGAGCGCATTCTCAAGCTCACAGGCAAGATCCACAAAATCGGCGAGGTGCACGATGGCGCCGCGACCACCGACTTCATGGAGCAGGAGCAGGAGCGGGGCATCACCATCCAATCGGCCGCGACGACGTGTTTCTGGGACGATCACCAGCTGAACATCATCGACACCCCGGGCCACGTCGATTTCACGATCGAGGTCTATCGATCGCTCAAGGTGCTCGACGGTGGCGTGGGTGTCTTCTGCGGTTCGGGCGGCGTGGAGCCGCAATCAGAGACCAATTGGCGCTATGCGAACGATTCGAAAGTTGCTCGTCTGATTTTCGTCAACAAGCTCGACCGCTTGGGCGCCGACTTCTATCGCGTTGTCGACCAGATCAAATCGATCCTCGGCGCCAAGCCGCTCGTCATGGTGCTTCCGATTGGAACCGAGGCAGAGTTCGTCGGAGTGGTCGATCTGCTCACGCGGAAGGCCTACGTCTGGGACGATTCGGGCCAACCCGAGAACTTCGAGGTGCAAGAGGTTCCCGAGGACATGAAGGAGCTGGTCGAGAAGTACCGGTTCGAGCTCATCGAGACCGCCGTCGAACAAGACGACGACGCCATGGAGCACTACCTCGAAGGCAACGAGCCCGACCTCGAGACCTTGAAGAAATGCATCCGCACGGGGACCCGCGACCTCGAGTTCTTTCCGACCTTTTGTGGCTCGGCGTTCAAGAACAAAGGCATCCAGCAGGTGCTCAACGCGGTCGTCGACTACCTGCCCGATCCGACCGAGGTCCCAGCCCAGCCAGAGATCGACCTCGAAGGCCATGAAACCGGAGAGCTCGCCCTCGTCGATCCAAGCCGACCCGTCCGCGCCCTCGCGTTCAAGATCATGGAGGATCGCTTTGGCGCTCTGACCTTCACCCGCATCTACTCAGGTACGATCCACAAGGGCGACACCCTGGTCAACACCTTCACCGGCAAGTCCGAGCGAATCGGGCGCATGGTGGAGATGCATGCCGATGACCGCACGATCGTGGATACGGCGCAGGCCGGAGACATCGTCGCCATGGTCGGCCTCAAGGACGTGCGCACCGGTCACACGCTGGCAGACCAGAAGAACCCCGCCACGTTGGAGCCGATGGTTTTTCCGGATCCCGTCATCTCGATCGCGGTCAACACCAAAGACAAGGCCAACAGCGAGAAGCTCGGCACGGCGCTCGGGAAGATGGTTGCCGAGGACCCGTCTTTTCATGTCGAGGTCGATCAGGAGTCCGGTGAGACCATTCTCAAGGGGATGGGCGAGCTCCATCTCGACATCAAGGTCGACATTCTTCGCCGCAGCCACGGTGTTGCGGTCGAGGTCGGTGCACCGCAGGTCGCGTACCGCGAGACCGTCACGAAGGCGATCGAGGACACCTATATCCACAAGAAGCAGACGGGCGGTTCCGGACAGTTCGCGAAGATCGAGTACACCATCGAGCCCGCCGAACCTGGCGAAGGGTTCATCTTCGAGTCGAAGATCACGGGCGGCAACATTCCGAAGGAATACATCCCTTCCGTCGAAAAGGGCTTCAAGGTCATGATGGAGGAGGGTCCGCTCTGCGGGTTCCCGCTACTCGACTTCAAACTCACACTCAACGATGGCGGCTTTCACGCTGTCGACTCCTCGCAGATGGCTTTCGAGACGGCCGCCAGGGCAGCCTTCCGCCAGAGCATGCCCAAGGCAGGACCTCAGCTCCTCGAGCCGATCATGAAGGTCGATGTCTTCGTTCCGGATGCCAACGTCGGCGACGTCATCGGCGACCTCAATCGCCGCCGCGGCATGGTCAACTCGCAGGAAAAGGGTCACACCAACGTCCGCATCAAGGCAGACGTCCCGCTCAGCGAGATGTTCGGGTACATCGGAGACCTCCGCTCCGCCACATCGGGCCGCGGTCAGTTCTCGATGGAGTTCAGCAACTATGCGCCCGTTCCCCGGAACATCCTCGAGAAGGTTCAGATCGAGGTCGCCGAGCGCAAGGCGAAGAAGAAGTAGACCCGGGCACGTTTGACTCTCCGGCGTCAAGCAGCAACGGCCACGCCCTCGTACATGTACGAGGCATGGCGCGGTCCTTTCATGTAGTAGTTGTCAACCCGCTCGCGAAGCTCGTTGTGCTCCGGCTTGCTCATCGCCTTTTCGACACCTCGCGGCAGAATGTATTCTCGGTAGATGCAGTACATGGGGCCTCCTTTTCGGTCACTTTTCGGACAGACCGCGGTAGACACCGGACACTCCCCCGGACACCATGAGCCCGCGATGCCGACCGCGCGTGACGACCTCCCGCTGACCAGTGCCCATCTCGCCTATCTTCTGGATACCTGTGCCGACGGCTTCGTGCTGTGTGACTCCGCGCAAGAGGTCGTCCTGGTCAACAACGAAGCGGAGAGGATCTTCGGCTACGACGCCGGGGAGTTGCTCGGAGAGTCCGTCCAAAAGCTCATGCCAAAGCGATACCGCGCTCGGCACGAAGAGGCGTTCGTCCGGCGCCTCGAAAACCCGAGCGGCATGCCGATCCGATACGTCGAAGCGCACGGTCTACGAAAAGACGGGGCGGAGTTTCCCATCGAAGTCCGGTTCACCTACACGCCGCTTGGTGACACCGTCTACTTCACCGGGTCGGTCCGCGACATCTCCGCACAGGTCACCGCTCGTCAAGAGCTCGAGCGACGCGCCAAAGAAATCGAACGCCTGAACGATGCGCTCGCGCAGGAGCGCGACTACTTGCGTGAAGAGGTTCGCGTGTCGGGTCGATTTGGAGAGATCATTGGCGATAGCCGGGCGCTCAGACTGCTGCTCGCCCAAATCGAAGCTGTCGCGAAAACCAACGCGACGGTGCTCATCGCGGGCGAGTCTGGCGTCGGGAAGGAGCTGGTGGCGAGAGCCATTCACAGCGCGAGTCCCAGAGCAGACGCTCCACTGGTGAAAGTGAATTGCGGGTCGATCCCCCAAGACCTATTTGAGAGCGAGTTTTTCGGCCATAAGAAGGGCGCGTTCACCGGCGCCGTGCGGGATCGGGCAGGACGATTTCGGTTGGCCGACCGGGGGACTCTCTTTCTCGATGAGGTGGGGGAGATACCTCTCGATCTGCAGAGCAAGTTGCTTCGCGTTCTACAGGAACAGGAGTTCGAGCCGGTGGGCGACGACCGCACCCACAAAGTCGATGTGCGCATCGTAGCGGCGACCAACCGCGATCTTCCCGCAGAAGTCCGCAAGGGCCGCTTTCGAGAGGACCTTTTCTACCGTCTGGGCGTCTTTCCGATTGCCGTCCCGCCGCTTCGGGAGCGTCCAGAGGACATCTTGCCTTTGGCGCTGCACTTCCTAGAGCTCGCTGCACAAGAGCTCAACGTATCGCGGCCCGAAGTGCCCAAGGCCGTTGCGTACCGTCTCGAAACGTATGAGTGGCCTGGTAACATTCGAGAGCTGCACCACGTGATGGAGCGTGCGGCGATCCTAGCGGGGGGCCGTCCGCTTCGGGCCGAGATGTTGTCGATAGCCGGCGCGCAAGATGATGGGCGCGCTCGGCCACTTGCGCGGTCCTTCCTCGAGACCCCACCAGCATCGAGCGACGATGAGGCGGCTTCCATTCGAGATGCCCTCGAGCACCACGCAGGCAACATCCAACGGGCCGCGCGAGCGCTCGGACTGAGCCGTCAGGCCCTCTATCGACGGATGGAAAAACACGGGATTCCCCGGCCCTCGCGCCGCGTACCCGATTGAGTGTCCGGTCGTCATCGATCGGACAGCTCGGAGTGTCCGACTGGTGTCCGAATCATCGGACACTTGGTGCGCAATTTCATCTAACTGCCTGCAATCACTGTATTTCAAGTCCTGGCACGGAGCTCGCAATAGGTACGGGCAAGGAGGCCATCATGGACACAATCACCACCCACAGCTCAATCTCATTCCCGGTCGACACCGGATTCCGCAGCCGCGTCTTGGCTCGGTACGTTACCTATCCGGCGGCGCTCGCCGCGAATGCTGCGCTCATCACCTGGGCTGTCGCGACCGGCGCACCGCTCGAGGCTGTCACCATCACCGGGTTGCTCGCAACTATCGCTACGCTCTTCGTGCTCGAGTGGCGCATGCCCTACGAGCGGGAATGGCACCCCAACTGGAAAGAAGCCGTCCGCGACTTCTTCTACTTCGGGCTCAACGGAGGCATGGACGCCGCCGTCAAGCTGGGCGTAGCGTTCGCCGTTGCCGCGATGGGGGCATGGAACAACTCGCTGCCGTTCGTCATCGCGCTCCCGCTTGCAATCCTCATCGCCGATTTCGGCGGCTACTGGTTGCACCGCTGGGGTCACCTCGGCTGGTTGTGGAAGGTGCACGGGGTTCATCACACCCCGGACAAGGTCAACACGTGGAACAACAACACGATTCACTTCGTGAACAGTATCTACAGCGGCCTCGGCAAGACGTTGCCATTGGCCCTGCTCGGTTTCGATCCCGTGGTCATCATCATCGCCGCCTATGTCACGACCATTCAGTCTTACGCGGTGCACGCCAACATCGACGTGGAGCTCGGCTGGCTCGGCTACCTGATCATGGGCCCGGCGCATCACCGCTTGCATCACAGCACCGTCGTGGAAGAGGCAGGAAACTTCGCCTCCGCGACCACCGTCTGGGACATTGCCTTCGGAACCTTCGTCCACGAACCCGGTCGCGCACCCGAAGCGGTCGGCGTGGTTGAGCCCGAGAGCTTCCCCGCTCCGATGAACGTCATTCGCAACCAGCTTCACCCCTTCATCGATCAGGCGCAAAAGTAGACGCGGGTGACTAACCCGCCAGCTCTCGCTTCAGTACCTTGCCCGTCGCGTTGCGGGGCAGGGCATCGATGAACGCGATGTCGCGGGGGACCTTGTAGCTGGCAAGGCTTTGCTTCACGTAGGTCTTCACTTCTTCTTCGCTGAGGCGGGCCCGCGCCTTCAGCACGACGAAAGCTTTGAGACGCTGCCCCCACTCCGGGTCGCTCACACCGATCACTGCGGCCTCTTCGACCTGCGCGTGTCCGGCGATCAGGTCCTCCACTTCGCGCGGAAAGACGTTTTCGCCCCCGGATACGATCATGTCGTCGTCCCGCCCGTCGACGAAGAGTCGACCGTCCTGGTCGAAATGTCCGACGTCGCCGCTGCTGACCAGCGACCCAAGACGTTCCTTGTCGCCGCCGCTGGTATAGCCCTCGAAGGAAATCGCGTTCGACACGAAGATACGACCGGTCTGGCCTGCGGGGAGCGGCTCCCCTTCGGAATCGAGGATCTCCACGGTGGTGCCGAGAGGCGGCTTGCCCGCCGTTCCGGGCGCCGCCCGCATGTCCTCGGGCGTGGCGACTGAAGCCATCGCGACCTCAGTGGATCCATAGAAGTTGTAGAGATTGTCGCCGAAGGTGTCCATCCACTCGGTCGCGACGTGGCCCGGTAGGGCCGAGCCACTGGCTGCGGTGATGCGCAGTGAGCTGAGGTCGTACTTGCGCTTCACATCATCAGGCAACGCGAGCATTCGTTGCATCATGATCGGAACCACGGCCAGCGAAGTGCACTGATGCTCGGAGATAGCGCGCAGAGTCGCTTCCGGATCGAAGCGTTGAGTCATCACGTAGGTCGAGCCGAGAATGAGGCCCAGCTGAAACTGTCCAAGGCCCCAGGAGTGAAAGAGCGGCGCCGCGATCATCGTGCGCTCACCGGCCCTAAATGGGATCCGCGACAACATCGATGCGATTGGCAACATGCCCTTTGGAGAGCCGCGTTTGGCGCCTTTCGGCGTGCCCGTGGTACCCGAAGTCAGCATCGTGAAGCGGGACTCGATGCTCGGTGGCTCGACGTTGTCGTCAGAATGGCTGGATAGGACGTCATCGATGCTGGGGTCATCGCCTGAGCCATGGATGACGAACCGAGGGATCCCCTGAAAGCCCTCGAGCAAGATCCCAAACTCTTCATCGTAGAGGAGAGCGCTTATGTTTTCGCGCCTACCGACCTCGGTGAGCTGTGGCCCTGCAAACATCGTGTTGAGCAGGACCGTATTCGCGCCGACTTTGCAGCACGCGAGAATGGTCTCGACGAAGCGCCGATGGTTGCGACCCATTACGCCGACGACATCGCCCGGCGCCACGCCGGCTTCCCGAAGCCCGCGCGCCAGTGCGTTCGAGCGTCGGTTCACCTGGTCGAAAGTGGCCGAGCCATCGTCGTCGATGATCGCCACGGCGTCGGGTTGACGAATCGCAAGCGCGATGAAACCCATGGCCGGCGATCGCCCCCAGCCCTTCGCGGCCCGGACGATCCGTATCGTCTTGTCGGGCCGGATCGGCTTGAATATGCCTGCCCGATAGAGCACTCGGGCTACTTCCAACTTCTCACCAAAATTTCCCACGCCGGGGAGACTAGCGCCTGGTTATTCCGATGTCAGCCGGATCCTCCGAAAGGGGTGAGTTCCGGTGCCTAGTAACGAAAGACGTATTCGAGCCACAGCCAGTGCTCGGGATTGGGCACCCGTGCCAACGTCGACTCACGGCGGTCGAGGAATATTCGGAAGTCGTACCGGAGGCGCAGCATGTCGTGCTCGCGCAAAGTGAGCGCGGCGTCGACGTACGTCCATAGCACTTGCGGCAGTCGGTGGTTGTCCCAGATGTCCTCGAAGTCGTAGCGCACTCGGATGCGAACCCGTAGGCGGTCGATCGGCCGGGTCGTGACGTTGAGGATCGCGGCGATGTTTTGCTGGAGCCGCTGAATACCGAGCCTGTCGCCGAGCCACCGGTGTTGAAACTGTCCCGACAGCGTGAGCCGACGGACCGGCTCGTAGGCGAGCTGTGTTGCCAGGAGAAATCGCTGGCCGGGGCTGTTCCTATATTCCGCCCAGAGCGCCCACGCCCATGCGGATGCGAGCTGCAAGTCCGTGCGTGCGAAGACAAGGCCACCGAAAGCGCTGGAAGAGAGATGACGCCAACCATCGATGATGGTGCGCAATCCGACACGGGGCCCGAGTTGGGTAGTCGCGCGAAACCGAAGCCCCGCCTCGTCTCTTGCCCGCAATCCATCGAGCTCGTCGGGCGCTGAGACCGGGCGTGCGTACGGGTTGGCGTACTCGGACCCATAGTATCGCGCCGATACGTCTACTTCGGCTTTGGGAAGCGTTGTCACGCTTCGCACGATCGCCCCGTAGCCACCTCCACCGCCGGCTTGTCTATCGAAGCTCCTGGCGACTTCGGCGAAGAAGTCCTGCGCACGGAATCCAAATGCCGCATCCACGCCGACCGCCCCGAACGGCCCACCGAACGGCTTTCGCGCAAACTCCTGAAACCCGAGCTCCGCTCCCTGAACGAGCCATCTCGGAAACGACCCATACCCCGTCACGCCGAGGTGAGCCCGAGCGTTCCAGAAGTAACTCGCGTTCGCACCCGCAAGCCCTTCTGCATACATTGCAGGCAAGGTGGCAAACGTCGCCGTGCTCGCAGGCGCGGCTGGATCGCCGGTTCGCACGTAGACCGGAGGCGCCCCGCATGCCGGGTCCGCATCGCGTCGTGGATCGTCGCATGCCCCCGCGTCGGTGATCTCGATCTGCGGAATGCGATGCACCTGATACGATCCCCATCCGTAGAGCTGAAGCCAACCTTCCCCCAACGGCAGGTCCTTCAACCCCACTGCGACGCCCGCCAATCGATTCGTCCATGTGTAGTCCGGCGTGACCCGCACGACCCGGTCGTTCGGACACGGCGATGCAGGAAGCTCTCCTGCGCCGCGCCTGCACCGGAGCCCGAGCTCGTTATCCCTGCGAAGCTCGTAGTCCCCGAAGAAGCCGTTCGGTGTGATTTGGTCGGTCACGTCGAACGTCAACCGTTGCCCGAACCCGATTCGATATGTCCCGCCGATGATCTCCCACTTGTCGTCTTTCCACTCGACGTAGAGCTTGGGGAGCTCGAACCGAACCCGTTCGGGCTCCGCGCTGAGCGCATTGCGGCCTCCGTCCCACCGAACGCGCCCCAACCGATTTCGCGTAACAGCCGCCGCGGCGCCGATGTCCAAGTTGCGGAGCGTCTTGATACGCGTCTGTGCCGCAAGAGCGGGCGGAAGCCGGTCGTATCGGCCGCTCCATCGTCCCTGGACCCGCACGAACCCGTTGGTCTGCGACTTCGGGATATCTGGGGAGCGCACGATGACGAACGCACGGAGCGAGCTCACCAGATCGGCTTGCAGCACCCCGGCAGCGACCAAGTCACCAAGACCGTGAATCACCCCGGCCTCCTTCCGATAGGCGAGAATCCGATCGACGTGCCGGTAGTCGAGGTTCGGGAGCAGGTATAGCCGTTGCCGATCGGCTCGGTTCAGCTCCACGCGCGTCTGATGAAGCTGTAGCAGCGCATCAAACGATGTCTCCGAGATCTGCTCGGTCACCAAGAGGTCGTATAGATCTTCCTCGGTCTCGATGTCGATGAAGACCTCGTACTGCACTGCGCGCGCGGTACGCGAAGCCAGCACGAGAAGACAGGCAAGGGCAAACGCGCGCCTCAGGCGCACCAGGGATTCGCAGCGCCGGGCGTTCCCAAGTCACCGTCACCGTACGTGTGGACGGCGTCGCAGCGGTTCCCGAGCTCGTCGACCTGCGTCGCAACCCCGACCTTCGAGCGCTCGTAGGTTACGGAGTCGAGCACTTGGTCATCGACGCTCAGTGTGATCGTCTCGTCGCTGTTGTTCAGGGAAACGGAAAGCTCGGCTGCAACACCTTCGATCCCACCGTTCTCGTCTGGATTCGTATTCCGTGCGAAGACCACGTGTGCACCGGCCCGCACGCGCAAGCACTCGTCATCTTCGATTGTCGTCGTGGTAGACGTGAGATCCGACGACACGAGGCCGTTCAAGTCGACCGCAGCGTCAAACCGAACCTCGACCCACTCTCCCTCTCGGTTTCCAACGGCCGACGGGTTCGCCATCCATTCGGTGATATGCGCCTCGCCTCGCCTCGGGCTGAGGATGTCCCGTGCAATGCCGTCCTCAAAGCACATGCCAGGCCCCAACACCGGGGCGCAGGGTGGGTTGTTCTCGCCCGGCGTTCCGAAATTGCCGGGGATGTACTCGTCGTTCGTGGGCGTAAGGCAAACCTCATCGTTCGAGCCCAACTGCCAAGCGACTCCCGCGCTCGTTCCGTCGTAGTCGACTTGATCGAGCACCACACCATCAACGCCGGCGAGGATGCTACGGGGCCCAGAGTTGCCGAGGCTGAACCCAAGCTCCGCGTCGACGCGGGGAGCCGCCGCCGGACTCGCTCCGAAGACGACCCGTGCCCCCGCGTCGACCGGAAAGCACTCTTCTTGGTCGACGACCGCCTTCAAGGCATCGGGCGCTGGTCCGAGTTGAAATCCGTTCAAGTCCACCTCGGCATCGAACAGCGCCTCGACCCACTCGAAGTCGGCGTCGGCCCCTTCCGGATTGGCCATCCATTCCGTGATCCGAACCTCACCCGGCGCTGGCATATGAATGGCCCGCCCCGACCCGCCTTCGAGGCACGTGCCTTCGATCCCGACGACCTCGCAGGGACTGTTTACAGCCCCCGGTGTCCCGAAGTTCCCGGCTGAAACCTCACGGACACCCTCCGGCGTCGTGCACCAATGGTTCGCTTCGTCGTTGAGCTCGTGGTCCGGCGCCAACCTCCCGTCGAGCTCGAGCGCCCGGCCATCGACGGTTCGCTCGTAGCTCACTCGGTCGATGAGCATGTCGCTGCACCGAATCGCAAGGACCGCGTCGGAATTGCGAAGACTGCCGAGCGTGTTCCCATAACTGTAGTCAACGTGCGCCGGCATCAAATCAACCGGCGCGTTCCCGACGACGAAGTAGTTCCCACTGTCGATCGAAGCACCGATGAAGCGGTGAGACTTCGGGCTCGCACCATCCGCCCGACTGGCCATGAGCGTCAGGCCATCGAGCGCAAGCGAGGCACCCGTTGCGTTGAAGAGCTCGATGTACTCGCCTTGTCCATCACTTCCATCAGGATTCGCATGCACCTCCGTGACCACCAGATCGCCAGGCGCGAGCTCATCGCAAACGGTGGTCGCGACGACCGCCTCGCGCCCGCAACCGCCTAGCACCAATACCGCGCACGCGACCCCGCGCGCCCAACTCCGAACACCCGCCATCTCGACCTCCCGCCATTGTGGTTTCGCGGGTTATCGGTCAGCGGCTCGCGCGGTTTCGTATCTTGTCGTGGTCGGCTACTTAGCGGCGCGCCTGGCCTCATCTGGCCACGGCAACGAGGGCAGCACGACCTGCGCAGGCTCTCTGACCACGATTTGAAGCGTGCGGTAGTTGCCCTTTTCGTAGCGTTCTACGGTGCCTCGGACCATCACGGGCTCTCGCTTGAAGCGCTCGACTCCACTCTCCCGAAAGACGTCTCTGTCGAAGAAAATCACGGGAAACCCTTTTCCTCGCTGCTTTGCCAACGAAACTCGCACGAGCCCCTTGAAGGGCTGAATCTTGTCGACGGTCGAAAGCACGGAGACTTCTTGGCCGAGTTTC
>Ga0209456_10000756_pt1 | contig 16723 bp, 13 predicted proteins | sample COG_11_FD_184755 | JGI IMG/M metagenome (GOLD analysis project Ga0209456, IMG submission 184755) | Pelagic marine sediment microbial communities from the LTER site Helgoland, North Sea, for post-phytoplankton bloom and carbon turnover... | ecosystem: Environmental > Aquatic > Marine > Neritic...
GCCCGAAGGGCGAAGCCCGGCGCGAATGCGCCGCCAAGCCCAAGCAAAGCGCAGGGCGCGGCAGGGAGGATTACGGGTGGGGGTGGGCGGGCGGTGTAACTAGACCAGGGCGGGCGCTGTAATTAAACCGGGTCTACTCTACGATTTCGTAGTGAAAATCTTCGATTACCGGGTTGGCCAGGAGCTTTTCGCACATGGATTGGATGTGGGATTCGGCGGAGGCCTTGTCGTTGCCGTCGAGCTCGAGCTCGATGAGCTTGCCGACGCGTGCGGACTTCACTTCTTCGAAGCCGAGGGAGGTGAGCGAGCGGCGGACGGCATCACCCTGCGGATCCAAGACTTCGCGCTTCAGTGTGACGAAGATGTTCGCTTTCATGGTGCCTCCAACCCTAGGTTTTTTGCGATGCGCGGCAGCGGGTCCGTCGTGTCGGGCGTGAACGCTGTGCCACGGATTTCGTCGCACGCTTGGATGTAACGGCGAGACGCTTCGACACGCACGTCGTCGGGAATCGTCGGCGCGGGGCCGTCTCCTTTGTAGCCGTTGCCTGCGAGCCAGCGACGTACGTACTCCTTGTCGAAGCTTTCCGGATCTTCACCCGCATCGAATCGTTCCTGGTAACTGTTGGCATACCAGAACCGTGACGAGTCGGGAGTATGAATTTCGTCGATGACGACAATCCTCCCGTCCGGCGTCTTGCCGAACTCGTACTTCGTGTCGACGAGAATCAAACCGCGGTCCGCGCATACCCTCTGCCCGTGCGCGAACAGCGCCATCGCACAGCTGGCCGCCTCATCGAAGTCCTCCGCGCTGATGCGGCCCATTTCTAGAATCTCTTCGCGCGACGCCGACACGTCGTGATCACCTTTGTCAGCCTTGGTGCTGGGCGTCAGAATTGGATCCGGCAACTTCTGATGCTTCCGGAGGCCGTCGGGAAGCTCGTGACCGCAAAAGACGCGGGTGCCGGCATTGTAGTGAGTCCAAATGCTGGTGGAGGTGACGCCCGTGATGTAGGCGCGAACGACCATTTCGACCGGCAGCGGCTCGCACTCGACGCCGACCATGACGTTCGGGTCCGGCACATCGACGACATGATTGGGAACGATTCCCTTGGTCTCCTCGAACCACCACGCGGCGAGTCCGTTGAGCACCTGTCCTTTATAGGGAAGGGTGCCAAGGACGCGGTCGAACGCGCTGATGCGATCGGTGACAACGATGTAGCGCTTGCCGTCCGCGATGTAGCAATCGCGAACCTTGCCCTCGTACTTGCGCCCCAGCGACTCGAAGTTGGTTCCCTCGAGGGTCTTCGAGAGCCCTAGCTGTAACGCCTCCGGCGAAACCGTCATCTCAAGCTCCTTCCAATACGCGATCGATGATCGTGTCTACGTGGGCGAGTGCGTTGTTCAGATCGAACTCGCGATCGACCTCTTCGGCGGAGAGGTGTCCGCGAATTTCCGCATCCTCGTGGAGGAGCGCGCGGAACTCACCCTCCCCCTCGAAGGCCTTCATGGCGTTGCGTTGCACGAGCACATACGCGTCTTGACGGCCGAGGCCCTGCCCAACCAACGCGAGCAGGATGCCCTCGCTCGCCCAGAGCCCGCCGGTCTGGTCGAGGTTCTGCCGGAGCCGCTCGGGGTAGACGACCAAGTCGGCGATGACGCCACGGACCCGGTCCAACATGAAGGCAAGCGTCGCCGTCGCATCCGGCAGCATCATCCGCTCCACCGATGAATGGCTGATGTCCCGCTCGTGCCACAGCGCCACGTTCTCGAGACCGGGAACGACGGCCGCCCTCACGACGCGGCCGAGGCCCGAAAGGTTCTCGGTCAGCACGGGGTTCCGCTTGTGCGGCATCGCGCTCGAGCCCTTTTGACCCTTCTTGAAGTGCTCCTCGGCTTCGCCGACCTCGGTGCGCTGCCAGTGCCGGACGTTGGTTGAGAAGCGTTCGATGCCTGCGGCGATGACGCCAAGCGCCGCAACGTAGGCAGCGTGGCGATCACGGGCAACGACCTGTGTGGACGCCGTCTCGGGTCGCAACCCGAGCGACGCCAACGCCTCCGCCTCAATGGCGGGAGTGAGGTGCGCGTAGGTTCCCACCGCACCGGCGATCTTACCCACGGCGATTTCTTCGCGCGCCACCAAGAGGCGCTTCCGCCCACGGGCAAGCTCCGCGTAGTGCCCCGCCAGGATCAGCCCGAAGGTGACTGGCTCGGCGTGGATTCCGTGCGACCGGCCGATCGCCGGCGTGCGGCGATGCTCCTCGATTCGCTCTCGCAGCGCTTCGAGCACCGCGTCCAAGCGGACCAACAGCCCATCGGTCGCTTCGACCAGCAGCAGTGCCAACGACGAGTCCAGCACGTCCGAAGAGGTCATGCCTCGGTGCAGCCATCGGGCAGGCTCCCCTGCGAGCCCCTCCACATGCGTGAGAAACGCGATCACATCGTGGCGCGTGACCTTCTCGATCTCGTCGATCGCGCCGGCGTCGAGCTGCGTACGAAACGGGCTCACTTGGTCGGCTGTCCCCGCGGGAACGATGCCCGCGCCTTCCATCGCGCGGCAGGCAGCGATTTCAACATCGAACCATGCCTCGTACTTGCGTTTCGGAGACCAGAGAGCTTGGAATTCGGCAGGGCTATAGCGTGGAATCATCGTTGCGCGGCGAAGCTAGCAGACCGGCCGCCCCCGTGCGACTGCGCCTGCAAGACCGGCAGGCGGCCGCAATTAACCCTTTCAAAAAGGGGTCTGACCCCTTTTTCAGATGTGGAAGTTCCAGGCTTTGCGGACTTCTATTTGAGGGGCGGCGTAGTGGTCGACGTAGGCCCGGTGGCCGGGGTCTACGATGTATTGCTGGACGTCTTGCATGGAGTCGAAGCGGACTACGATGCTGATGTCCCAGCTGGCCTCGGAGGCTTCGTCGGCTGGTACGCCGACGGTGACACTGCGGACTTGTGGGAGCGCGCTTAGATCGGTTCGGGTTCGCTCGGCGAACTCGGCGCGCGCGGCGTCGTTGCAGTATTCCTCTTTCAACTTGAACAACACGATTCGTTCGATCATCGCCCTACCCGATTCCTGCTAGGCCGCACGCAATGCCTGCCAAGTGCGGCACCGCTGCGCCAAACATCGCCGCCTCCGTGGAGCTGGCGTTCCCGTCTAGGCTGCGCTTGTACACGCCTTGCGCGATCGCGGCGAGGCGGAACAGTGAGAACGCTTTGTAGTAGCTCAAATCCGGCACGCCGCCCCGGCCAACCAGCTCGCAGTAGCGCGCGACAAATGCGTCCTCGGTCGGGATGCCCGCCTGGTCGAAGTCGACGCCTGCAAGGCCGCCGATCTTTGGAAGCATCACGTCGTAGAGCATGCAAGTGTAGGCCAAATCCGAGAGAGGGTGGCCGAGCGTCGAGAGCTCCCAGTCGATCACCGCGAGAGCCCGGGGCTCTGTCGGATGGAAGATCAAGTTGTCCAGCCTGTAGTCGCCGTGCACCAGCGCGGTGGCCTCGTCGTCGGGGAGGTTGGCGGGCAACCATTCGATCAACGTGTTCATCGGCGCCACGTCTTCGGTCCGAGAGGCTAGATACTGTTTCGTCCAACGCTTCACTTGCCGCGCGACGTAGGCATCGGGCCGGCCGAAGTCCGACAGCCCCACCGCCTCGAGGTCGACCCGGTGAATGGCGGCCAACACCCGAGCCAACTCGTCGTAGATCGCTCGCCGCTCGCCGGGATCGAGATCCGGCAGCTGCACATTCCAGAAAATACGCCCCTGCACATACTCCATCACGAAAAACCAGGTCCCGATGACCGAATCGTCCTCACAAAGCGCATACATTCTGGCGGTGGGCACGCCGGTGTCCCCGAGCGCGCGCATCACGCGATATTCGCGGTCGACTGCGTGCGCCGACTGCAAGAGTTTCCCAGGCGGCTTCTTGCGCAGGGCGTATTGGCGCTCGCGATCCGCAAGCCAATACGTCGGATTGGATTGCCCTCCTTTAAACTGACAAACCTGAAGTGCGCCCGTGTACCCCTCGACATTTTCGCTCATCCACGCGTCGAGCCGCGCTTCATCAAAGCGATGCGCGTCGCGAACGGGTCCAGCATTTTTCGGGGGCACCGGCGGCATACATCCTCGCTTTCAGAAGGTCCGGAGCTTATCACGACGAGCCCAATCCGGAGCTAATGAAGTACTGCATTGAGCTAGTGTCCCAAGGGAGCTAGGTTCCATCGCGTGAGGTGGGCACGATACCCTCGTTTGAGCTTCCGCGGCTTTCTGATCGCAAGCGTGCTCTTGTGCACAGCGCAAGTGACCTTCGGGCAGAAGGCCGACAAAGGCGATGACGATTCGGGGTACCGGCCCGCCCCAAGCGCCAACGTCGAGGGCGATGTGCAAACCCTTCCGATCGACGCGCCCTCCGGCAGCAAGGTTGTCGTCGTCGCGATCGACCGCACCGTCGAGCTGGGGCTTGCCGCATTCGTGCGCCGCGCGATCGCGACGAACCCCGACGCGGCCGCCATCGTGCTCGACGTCAACACGCTCGGCGGACGCGTCGATGCTGCAATTCAGATTCGCGATGCACTGCTTGAAGCCGAGCCACGTACGGTCGCGTTCATCCACCCGCGCGCGATCAGCGCGGGGGCGTTGATCAGCCTCGCTTGTGACAACGTGATCATGACGGAGGGCGGGACCATCGGCGCGGCCACCCCCATCCAAGCGGCGCCAGGCGGCCAAGCCGAAGCGGTGGGCGAAAAGATGGTGTCGTACATGCGCGCCGAGATGCGGGCGACCGCCGAAGCCAATGGCAGGCGGGGGGATATCGCCGAGGCTATGGTCGACAGCGAAGTAGTCATCGACGGCGTCGTCGAAGCAGGCAAGCTGCTGACCCTCGACACCGACCAGGCGATCAAGATGGGCATGGCGGACGGCAAGGCTGCGAACATCGACGAGGTGATGGCCGCCCTCACTCTCGAAAGTCCAGAGTTCACAGAGGTCGAGCTCAACTGGGGCGAGGAGATCGCCCGTTGGCTCACCGAACCGACCGTGAGCGGTCTGCTGCTCTCGGTCGGCATGCTCGGGCTGATGGTCGCCTTCTACACCCGGAGCGTCGGCGCGTTCACGGTCGTGGGCTTCATCGCGCTGGTGTTGTTCTTCGGCGGCCACGCGGTCGTTCATCTCGTGGGCTGGGAGGAGACCCTGCTGTTCCTGGCAGGCGTCGCGCTCGTCGTCGTCGAGATCTTTTTCGTCCCGGGCCTTGGCGTGCCCGGCGTGCTCGGTTTGGTCTTCGTCATCGCCGCGCTGGTGCTCGCATTGATCGGCATCCCGATCGACGTATCGTTCGAGACCGGCGTGCTCGCCGACGCGATGACCCGCGTTTTGCTCTCGCTGCTCGGGGCGTTCGTTTTGGCCCTCGTGGTCATGCGCTTGCTGTCGAGGACCGCAATGGGTCGAAGCTTCGTCTTGGAAGACGCCGAGACGGGCTTCCTCTCGGCGCCGAGCGCGTCCGACCTCGTCGGGCAAGTCGGCGAAGCGCTGACGGACCTCCGACCGATGGGAAAGATCGTCATCGACGGAGAGCGTCACGAAGCCACTAGCGAGCGTGAGTTCATCGCCCACGGGTCGCGCGTTCGGGTGATCGGCAAAGAGGGGCCAGCCCTCGTCGTCCGCCCCGAGGAGGAGGCGTGACCACGTTCGTCATCGTCGTCGTGCTGGTGATCGGGCTTCTCTTGCTTTTCACCGAGATAGCCGTGGTGCCCGGCTTTGGTGTCGCCGGCGCCCTGGGCCTGTTGGCGCTCGCGGCGGGGGCGATCGCAGCATGGACGGAGCTCGGGCCACTCTGGGGCGGCGTCACCGGCGGGGTTTCCGTCGTCGCCGCTACCGTGATGCTCTTCTGGCTGCCCAAGAGCCGGTTGGGCCGGAAGATGGTCCTCGATCACAGCCAAGCCGAGGCCACCTCGCAAGAGGACCGGAGCGCGCTGGTCGGGCGCCGCGGAGTCACCGTCACCCCACTCCGGCCGATTGGGCGTGTCCGCTTTGGATCGGACGAGGTCGATGTCATGACCGAAGGGGAGTACATCGATAACGGCCAGGAAGTTGAAGTCATGACCGTGGAAGGGCCACGTGTCGTCGTGCGCATCCCAGATGCAACCTAGGAAGGAAGCCTCATGCAGTTCGCCCCACTTGCCCTGATTTTTCTACTCATCATCGTCGTCTTCGTTCTGCTCGTCTGGCTGATCCCGGTCCGTCTCTGGATCGCGGCCTGGTCGAGCGGCGCGCGGGTCGGTTTTGGCGAGCTCATAGGCATGCGCCTCCGGCGTGTATCGCCGGGCGCGGTAGTCAACCCTCGCATCGCGGCGGTGAAGGCCGGCCTCCAAGCACCCACGAACATACTCGAGTCCCACTACCTCGCTGGCGGCGACGTCCAGCGCGTGGTCAACTCGCTGATCAGCGCAGACAAAGCCGGCATCGCGCTCGACTTCTCACAAGCGGCAGCGATCGACCTTGCCGGCCGTGATGTCCTCGACGCCGTGCAGACCAGCGTCAATCCACGGGTCATCACGACGCCCAAGATCACCGCAGTGGCCAAGGACGGCATCCAGCTCCTGGTCGTCACGCGTATCACCGTGCGATCCAACATCGACCGGTTGGTTGGCGGCGCCACCGAGGAAACCGTCGTCGCTCGTGTCGGTGAGGGCATCGTTTCGACGATCGGTTCCGCGGCCAACTACGCCGAGGTCCTCGAGAACCCCGACGCCATCTCCAAGAACGTGCTCGCGCGCGGCTTGGATAGCGGCACCGCGTTCAACATTCTCTCGATCGATATTGCAGACGTGGATGTCGGAACCAACATCGGCGCCAAGTTGATGACCGAGCAGGCAGAGGCGGACAAACAGGTCGCGCAAGCTCGCGCGGAAGGACGGCGCGCACTCGCGGTTGCCCTCGAGCAAGAGATGCGGGCGAAAGTCGAGGACATGCGCGCAGGGCTCGTCGAGGCCGAAGCCAAAATCCCCGCGGCGCTGGCCGAGGCGCTCAAGGAAGGCAACCTCGGCGTGATGGACTACTACAACCTCCGCAACGTGGCGGCGGACACCGAGATGCGGGATTCGATCAGCAAGGCAACCGGCAAGTCGGACGATGACGACCAAGCGTAAGCCGATAGCGGTGGGCGCTCTGCTTGCTCAACCGAAGACCTTCGTGGCGCGGCTGGTCCTCGGAGATCTGATCGCGAAGCGCGGCGAGGGGCCGCTCGAACGCAAGGTGCTCGTCTACGGGCGGAGAAAGCGCTGAAAGTAGATGGAGGAGCTTCTCAGGGAACATCTCGCTGAGATCGCCCTCCTGATCTACATCCTCTACCCGCTGTTCAAGCGATGGCGGAACCGTCAGAAGAAGAAAAGGGAGAAAGCGGGCCAACCGCCCCAGACGACCGCCGAGGCGCCGGCGACCAAGCAGCCACGGCCCTCTCCGCAGCCTGCCCCCGAGCCACGACGGAAACCCCGACCCGAACCTGCCGTCGCCAAGCGGCCTACCGAAGCGGATTTCATAGCGGCAGCACGGGCGCGCCTCGACCGACTGAAAGAGGAGACGACGCGCTTGCTCATACGCGCGCAAAGCGACCCGCGACTCGTGCGGCTCGTGCCGGCGTTGCGCGAGGATCTGCTCGGCCGTCTCGAACAGGTCGATCAATCGCTGAGTAGCAGTCCAATGCTGTCAACCGTCGTTCAGGAGACGACCGTCCTTCGGGGGCTCGAATTACTCCTCCGACACTTGAAGACGATGGCGCAACAACGCGTGGTTGGCGGTGCTTCGTTTCTCGCGGATGCCGACAAGATGGCAGACGCCTGCTACGCGCCGATAGTCGAGCTCGCTCGCGCGCAGGGGCTCGATTTGAAGACGAGCCAGCCCATTGCGGTGACCGGGGATTGGGACTTGTCGATCGTGCCGCGCTTCGCCTCGACGCGCGTGGCCCCTCTTCGGTTGCCCGTGGGCTTCGACCGCAGCCTCTGGCACTGGCCGGCGATCGCGCACGAAGTCGCTCACGACTTCTACTACAGCCTGGAATCCCTCGAACGCGACTTGCATGCCCGGCTCGGCCTCCCCCAAGAAGTCGAATTGCCCGTTGCCTCTGCGGAGGTCGACGGCCCTTGGCTGCGCGAGCTCTTTGGCGCCTGGCTCTCCGAAATCTTTGCAGACGTGATGGGCACGCTCACCTTGGGACCTGCGTACGTGGAAACGATGCGCCGGACGTTTCAGAACCCCGGCTCGCCTCAACGAAGCGCTGCGATCTTCCAAGATGGCAGCAGGATCGACGAGCACCCTCCGGCTCGGCTCCGGCTCTACATGGCCACCCGCGTGCTGCACCACCTAGGCAGGCATGACGAAGCCGACGCACTGTGGGAGCGATGGGAGGCCGACCATGCCGACGTGCGCCTCTATTACCTGCCCCTGGGCGGACAATGGGTCGGGCTTTCGGACGAAGCGCTTCACGCGATCGCGGACTCGGTCATCGACCTGCTCGTTCAACGCCCCTGGCCGGAGCTCGAAGGTTTCCACCTGACGAACATCCCAGGCCTCGCCTACCAGCACGCGGAGCACGCAGAGGTCGAACGATTGACCAGCCACCTCGCGCACGGCGAAACGGTAGACGCCGATGTGCGCTGGATCATGGCAGCCGCAGTCCTGGCCGCGGCGGCGCAACCAGCCCTACACGATCAGATCTTAGAAGCGGCGCGAAGATCGATTGCAGGGATCGGCGAGGAGCCGGCGGAGCCAGAATGGCGAAAGCACCAACTCCGACCAACCAGCGCGATCGGTGAAACCGTGGTCGCATCATTGAGACACCCAGACGCAATCCAAGAGGCGATCATCCTGGGCGCTGCCCTAACTCCATACAAACGCCCCCGCTGGCGCTGACCCCGTAAAGTGACTTCGTCACCACGGGGCTTCGCGCTGGCGCCGCACGCCTTCAGCAGGCGGCAGCGCGAGCCCGAAGGGCGAAGCCCGGCGCGAATGCGCCGCCAAGCGCGAAGCGCGCGACAGGGAGGATTACGGGTGGGGGTGGGCGGGCGGTGTAACTAAACCGGGCGGTGTAACTAAACCGGCACTGACACTGACACTGTCGATCTAGCACCCGCGGTGCTAGATCATCCCAATGCCCCTCCCCGGCTTCCATCCTGCCGTGGCGACTTGGTTCGAACGGACGTTCGGCGAGCCGACGCCACCGCAAGTGGAAGGCTGGCCAGCGATTCGCGAAAGGAAGCACACGCTGATCGCATCGCCGACCGGGTCCGGCAAGACCCTCGCTGCCTTCCTGTGCGCGATCGATGATCTGGTGCAACGCGGTTTGAGCGAAGGCTTGGAAGATCGCGTCAGCGTCCTTTACATCTCCCCCCTCAAGGCGCTCAGCAACGACATCGATAAGAACCTCCAGGCGCCGCTCGAGGGGATCCGCGGGACGCTGGAAGAGCTCGGGTACGGCGACGTCGACATCCGCACGGCCGTGAGAACCGGAGACACGCCCTCGCACATGCGCACCAAGATGGTGAAGAAGCCGCCACACATCTTCGTGACGACCCCGGAGTCGCTCTACATTCTGCTCACCAGCGAAGGAGGCCGCCGGATGCTCTCTGGGGTGCAGACCGTGATCGTCGACGAGATCCACGCAGTGGTCACGAACAAGCGCGGCGCCCATTTGGCACTCTCGCTCGAGCGGTTGGAGGCGCTGGTCGGGCACAACGTCACCCGGATCGGGTTGTCGGCTACGCAAAACCCGATCGAAGACGTGGCTCATTTCCTGGTGGGCGCGCGCGGCGGCGACGCAGACGCCCCACCGGAGTGCCGGATTGTCGACGTCGGACATCAACGCGAGATGGATGTTGCGGTCGAGCTGCCGGGCTCGCCCCTCGAGACGGTGATGTCCCTCGAAGTGTGGGAAGAAATCTACGCGAAGCTAGCCGCGCTGATCGCCGCGCACCGCACCACGCTGATCTTCGTCAACACCCGGCGCCTGGCCGAGCGCGTCACCCGGCACCTGAGCGAGCTCATCGGTGAAGAGGCGATCACGTCGCATCATGGAAGCCTCGCGCGAAAGCACCGGCTCGAGGCCGAACGGCGCTTGAAATCGGGCGAGCTGCGCGCGGTGGTCGCCACGGCGTCGCTCGAGCTCGGCATCGACGTCGGCGAGGTCGATCTGGTGTGCCAACTCGGCTCGCCGCATTCGGTGGCGACCTTTCTTCAACGGGTCGGCCGCTCCGGTCACTGGCACGGCGGCACACCCAAGGGGCGGCTCTTCCCCATGAGCCGCGACGACCTCGTCGAATGCGCCGCGCTCATGCGCTGTGTCCGACGCGGCGAGCTCGATCGCATCGAGATCCCCGAAGGACCGCTGGATATCTTGGCACAGCAGATCGTCGCATCGACTGCCGCCACGGAGGAATGGCGCGAGGTGGATCTGTTCGCACTGGTACGGCGCGCATGGCCCTATCGCGAGCTCAGCGCGGAAGCATTCGGCCAAGTCGTGCACGTCTTGTCGGAAGGGTTCGCCACCAGCCGAGGCCGTCGCGGCGCCTTCCTTCATCACGATGAGGTCAACCGACACATTCGCCCGCGGCGGAGCGCCCGCCTCACCGCGATCACCAATGGCGGGGCTATTCCAGACAACTTCGACTACGAGGTGCGCCTCGAGCCCGAGGGCCTACGGGTCGGCTCTCTCAACGAGGACTTTGCAATCGAGAGTATGGCGGGCGACATCTTCCAGCTCGGCAACGTTTCATACCGGATTCTCCGCGTCGAGCCTGGTGTGGTCCGGGTGGCGGACGCCAAGGGACAGCCCCCGAGCCTTCCTTTCTGGTTTGGCGAAGCGCCCTCGCGAGCCGATCTCCTGTCGACCTCGGTAAACGCGATTCGGGAGGGGATCGAGCAGCGGCATCGAAGCCTCGACCGGGTCACCGAGTGGCTCGAGAGCGAGACGGGGATCGGGGACCTCGCAGCGCGCCAAGTCGCCGAGTATCTGGTCGCGGCGCGGCTTGCTTTGAGTGCCATGCCAACCCGAGAGACCGTCGTCCTCGAGCGCTTCTTCGACGAGACCGGCGCGATGCACTTGGTCGTCCACGCGCCGTTCGGAAGCCGCATCAACCGGGCCTGGGGCCTGTCGCTGCGCAAGCGCTTCTGCCGTAGCTTCAACGTCGAGCTCCAAGCGGCGGCGACCGAAGATGCAATCGTTCTGTCGTTGGGTCCGACGCACAGCTTTCCACTGGAAGACGTCTTTCGTTTCTTGCGCGCCGAGAATGTGCGTACCGTGTTGGTGCAAGCGTTGCTAGACGCTCCGATGTTTCAAACTCGTTGGCGTTGGAATGCGACGCGGGCGCTCGCAATCGCTCGGTTCCGCGGGGGCAAGAAGGTGCCACCCCCGTTTCAGCGAATGCAGGCCGACGACCTGCTCGGCCTGTGCTTCCCCGATCAGGTGGCGTGTCTCGAGAATGTGGCCGGCGACCGCGAGATCCCCGACCACCCCCTGGTCCATCAAACCATCGAGGACTGTCTACACGAAGCTATGGACATCGAAGGGATGGAAGCGCTGCTCGAGCGCTTGCAGGCTGGTGAGCTGAAGCTCTTGGCGCGAGACCTGACGGAGCCCTCTCCGCTCGCTCAAGAGATCCTCAACGCGAAGCCCTATGCCTTTCTCGACGACGCGCCCCTCGAGGAGCGTCGTACCCAAGCGGTCATGTCTCGGAGATGGCTCGACCCCGCTCGGGCGTCCGATCTCGGTGCGCTCGACCAGGAGGCGATCGATCGCGTGAGGAGCGAAGCATGGCCGGAGCCTCGCGACGCTGAAGAGATGCACGATGGGCTTCTTCTGCACAATTGTGTAACCGATGAAGAAGCGACGCGCGGTGAGTGGCAAGGTTGGTTGTTGGAGCTCGCCGAGGCCGGTCGCGCGACTCGCTTCTTCACCGAAGGCGAAACGATGTGGACGGCCGCGGAGCGCCTTCCTCTGCTCGAAGCTGCCTGGCCTCGGGGACGCGCCGAGACCAAAGTCGAGGTGCCTGAGCGCCATCGGCGAGAGGCGTGGACCCCACAAGACGCCGCACGTGAGATCGTTCGAGGGCGCTTGCAAGCCTCGGGCCCAACCACGGCGAAGCAGCTCGGGCAGGTGCTCGGTTTGGATGCGAGCCTCGTAGACGCTGCACTCAGCGCACTCGAGGGAGAAGGCTTCGTTCTTCGCGGAACCTTCACACCCGACTCGAACGAGACCGAGTGGTGCGAGCGTGGTCTGCTCGCCCGGATTCACCGCTACACCCTCAATCGACTGCGCAAGGAGATCGAAGCGGTGACCGCAGCGGACTACCTGCGGTTTGCGCTCGGCTGGCAGCATGCCGCACCCGACGGCCGGATGGAGGGACCGGAGGGCTTGGCGGCGATCATCGAGCAACTCGAGGGCATGGAGGCTGGCGCGGCCGCATGGGAGGCCGATGTGTTGCCGGTTCGTATGGAAGGCTACGACCCGAGCTGGCTCGACCAGTTGTGCATCTCCGGTCGAGTCACCTGGAGTCGGCGCACGCGGCCCACGGGCCGCGCGTCGAGCCCGATTCGCACGAGCCCGATTGCTTTTTCCCGCCGCGAGAACACGCAGACTTGGCGTTTCCGCTCTTGGTCGGATGAGCCCGTATCGAGCGATGCAGCGCTGGCGCTCGATATGCTTCGAAGGTCGGGCGCGAGCTTCTTCGACGACATCGTTCACGAGACCGGTTTGCTCCCCACCCAAGCCCAAGAAGGCTTGGGCGAGCTGGTCTCGCTCGGCTTGGTGACGGCCGACGGTTTCACAGGACTGCGCGCATTGCTGGCTCCCGATGCGAAACGGCAGCGCCGAGGCCGGCGCGCGGTAGCGGCCTACAGCATGGAAGCCGCAGGGCGATGGACGGTCTTGCCAGAGGCCCCGGAGGAACACGACGTCGAGAGCGTCGCGTGGGCGCTCCTTCGCCGCTGGGGCGTCGTCTTTCGCCGCGTCCTCGATCGCGAGGGCGACCTGCCGCCGTGGTATTCCCTACTCCGCGTGTACCGGCGCTTGGAGGCGCGAGGCCTGATCCGAGGCGGCCGTTTCGTCGCCGGATTTGCAGGAGAGCAGTACGCCCTCCCCGAAGCGGTAACCGCCCTTCGCAAGGCGCGCCGCCAAACGAGAACCGGCGAGCTGGTTTCGATCAGCGCTGCGGACCCGCTCAACTTGGTCGGCATCCTGACCCCGGGACACCGCATCCCTGCAACCCCGAAGAATCGGATCCTCTTCCGCGACGGCATTCCCATCGCCTTCCACGAAGGCAGCGAAACCCATTTTCTCGAGGACCCCGCCGACCAACGTTGGGCACTGACCCAAGCGCTGAGGCGGCGGCCGGTGCCACGGGCGGTTCAGGCATACTTGGGGAGCGGGGCCTAGCATGACGGAACCCACCACGCCGGACAACGGTCATCGTGTCCGCGCCTACGTCGACTTCTTGTTCAAGTGGCGGTGGCTCGTCCTGCTCGGCACCCTCGGCATTGGAGCGCTCGCGGCGAGCGGGGGGCGCTTCATCGAGTTCAAGAACGACTATCAGTACTTCTTCCGCGAGGACAACCCTCAGCTGCGGGCCTTCGAAGACCTGCAGGATATCTACACGAAGAACGACAACATCTTGATCGTCGTGGCACCCGAGTCGGGCCGGGTGTTCGAGACGGAAACGCTGGCCGCGGTGGGCGAGATCACCGACGGTGGATGGCAACTGCCGTTCGCAACGCGGGTCGATTCGATCACGAATTTCCAATACTCGCACGCCGAAGAGGACGACTTGATCGTGGACGATCTCGTCGACCTCGAGCGAGAGTACACGGCAGACGAGCTCGCCGAGCTCCAAGAGATCGCTCTGGCAGAGCCCCTTCTCAAGCGCCGGCTGATTTCAGACGACGCGCATGTCACCGCGATCTTCGTTCGACACACCCTTCCGCGAGAGAAATCCGACGAGGCAACCCAAGCGGCGCTCGCGGCGCGCGAGCTCGCTGCCGACATCGAGAGCAAGTACCCGGGCCACTCGGTGTACCTCACCGGCGGCGTGATGCTGTCGAACTCCTTCTTCGAAGCGTCGGTTCAGGACCTGTCGACCCTGGTGCCGCTCATGTATCTGGTTCTCTTGGTCACCGCGATTCTGTTCCTGCGTTCGTTCTGGGGAATGCTGATCACGTTGGTGATCATCTTGCTCTCGGCATCCTCCGCGATGGGGATCGCCGGGTGGCTGGGCATCCCCATCACCCCGCCTAGCTCGTCCGCGCCCACCGTGATCATGACTCTCGCGGTCGCCGACAGCATTCACCTCCTCGTCACGCTGTTTCAATCGATGGGCAAAGGCATGAGGAAGAAGGAGGCGATGACGGAGAGCCTCCGGATCAACCTGGGCCCCGTGTTTCTGACCAGCCTCACGACAGCGATCGGTCTCCTCGGCCTCAATCTGAGCGACGTTCGCCCCTTCAACGACCTCGGGAACATCGCGACGATCGGCGTGACCGCAGCGTTTCTCTACACGCTCCTCGTGCTGCCGCCCTTGGTGGCGATTTTCCCCATCCGCGAACGCGAGAAGCCAGCCGCAAAAGGTTGGACGCCGGTCGTCAACCTCGGAGAGCTCGTCATCGCCAGACGAAAGGCCCTCCTTTGGTTTGGCGGCGTCGCGATTGCTTTCCTGAGTGTGATGGTCACCCGGAACGAGCTCAACGACGAGTTTGTGGAGTACTTCGACGAAAGCTTCGCGTTCCGGACGGACACCGACTTCACGAGCGAGAATCTCTCGGGCATCTACACGATGGAGTTCTCGCTCGGCTCCGGTGAAGAAGGCGGAATCTCGGACCCAGACTACCTCGCGCATGTCGACGCCTTTGCCAACTGGGCGAGGCAGCAGCCCGACGTCCAACACGTCTTCACGATTACCGATACGTTCAAACGGCTCAACAAGAACATGCACGCGGACGATCCCGAATGGTACGCGTTGCCCAAAGAGCGCGACCTCGCCGCGCAGTACCTGCTGCTCTACGAGATGTCCCTTCCCTACGGGCTCGACCTCAACGACACGATCAACATCGAAAAGTCGTCGACCCGGTTGATCGTCACCTCCGACAACGTCACGGCGGTCCGGACGCGAGAGCTTCAGGCGCAATCAGAGGCATGGCTGCGAGCCAACACCCCCGAAACCATGTGGACTGTCCCTGCATCCACCAATCTGATGTTTTCGCACATCTCCGAGCGCAACATCAAAAGCTCCTTGCTAGCCACCTTCATCGCCCTCGGCTTGATCGCGATCATTCTTGCGATCGCGTTCCGGAGCGTGAAGTTCGGCGCGCTGAGCCTTCTGCCCAACTTGGCCCCTGGTCTGATGGCGTTTGGGATCTGGGGGATGACCGTTGGCAGAATCGACGTCGGCAATGCGATCGTCACCACCATGGCGTTGGGCATCATCGTCGATGACAGCGTCCACTTCCTGAGCAAGTACCTCCGCGCGCGGCGCGAGGGCGAGATGAGCTCCGAAGAAGCTGTCCGCTATGCGTTTTCGACCGTGGGCGCGGCCCTCGTGGTGACCTCTTTCATTCTGGTCGCCGGCTTCCTGATGCTCGCCCTTTCCCCGTTTGGCCTCAATGCCGGTATGGGCCTGCTGACGGCCATCGTCTTGCTCGTCGCTCTCGGCGCCGACCTCTTGTTCCTGCCACCCCTGCTCATGCAGATCGACAAAGCTCCAAGCTTGTCTTCGGGGTCCGTTTCGTCCCATGCTGGGGCGCCCGCCCAATGATCGAGACAAGGAGAAGATCGATGAAGCGTTCGTTTGCCGCATTTGTGCTCGTTGCGATGCTGGTTCCGACCCTGGCTCTCGCCGCCCCCGCGGAAGACAGGGGCCTGGAGATCGCCAAAGAAGCCGACCGTCGGGACACCGGCTTCGGCGACACGACGGCGGACATGCTGATGATCCTCCGCAACAAGAAGGGTCAAGAGAGCAAGCGCGAGCTCGAGATCCGCACGCTCGAAGTCCAGAACGATGGCGATAAGTCATTGACGATCTTCCACAGCCCTCGGGATGTGCGTGGGACCGCGCTGCTCACGTACTCACACCGGGCGGAGCCGGATGACCAGTGGCTTTATCTCCCAGCGCTTCGTCGCGTGAAGCGCATTGCCTCGAACAACAAGTCCGGGCCGTTCATGGGCTCTGAGTTCGCGTACGAAGACCTCTCCTCGCAAGAAGTCGAGAAATACAAATACAAGTACATCAAGGACGACAAGGTCGAGGGCGTCGATTGCTTCCTCATCGAGCGCTACCCCGTCGACAAGGACTCCGGATACACCAAGCAGCAGGTGTGGCTCGACAAGGACGAGTACCGCGCCCGGAAGATCGACTACTACGACCGCAAGGGGCAGCTCCTCAAGACCTTCACGCCGAGCAAATACGGGAAATTTCTCGGCAAGTACTGGCGGGCCCACAAGATGAAGATGGTCAACCACCAGAACGGCAAGAGCACCGAGCTCGTCTGGAGCAAGTTCAAGTTCAAGACAGGCCTGAAGGATGACGACTTCACCCGCACGCGCCTGACCCAGGTCCTTTGAGCACCGGCGGACACGACGGAGAACGCGCGCCGGCGCCCGCACACTGGCACTGGCACTGGCACTGACACCCCGTAGAGTGACTTCGTCACCACGGGGCTTCGCTGCCTCCCCCCCAACACATGCGCGGTAGCGCGAGCCCGAA